>ERZ773021.207-NODE-207-length-37971-cov-382.54_pt1 | contig 37971 bp, 26 predicted proteins | sample MGYA00511668_ERZ773021 | MGnify/ENA primary metagenome ERZ773021 (study PRJEB29015, sample SAMEA2737961) | human oral metagenome | biome: human oral; feature: human-associated habitat; material: dental | place: China | collected 2032 ... | reverse complement strand
TGGCGTGGGGTCTGGCGGTCTTCGTGGGTGTCTACGCCGCCTACAAGACCGGCGCACACCTCAACCCGGCGGTGACCATCGGTCTGGCGGTCGCCGGACGCCCCTTGGCCGAGGGAATCTCGGCCACGCCGGTCAACATCCTCGTCTACTGCGCCGCCCAGATGGTGGGCGCCATGGCGGGCGCCGCCACCGTGTGGCTGTCCTACAAGAAGCAGTTCGACCAGGAGGCCGACGCCGCCTCCAAGCTCGGCGTGTTCGCCACCGGCCCGGCGGTGCGCTCCTACGGCTGGAACGTCGTGACCGAGGCCGTGGGCACCTTCGTCCTGCTGGCCTGGATCATCGCCTCGGGCAAGACCCCCTCCGGCCTGGGCCCACTGGCCGTAGCCATGGTCGTCGTCGTCATCGGCATGAGCCTGGGCGGCCCCACCGGCTACGCCATCAACCCGGCACGTGACCTGGGCCCGCGCATCACCCACGCCCTCCTGCCGATCCCCGGCAAGGGAGGCTCGGACTGGGCCTACTCCTGGGTCCCGATCGTCGGCCCGCTCATCGGCGCCGTCGCCGCCGGGCTCATCGTCCCCCACTTCGCCGGGCTGTTCTGAGCCCGCACGACCCTTGACCGCATCGACACCATCGCTGCCCAGCGCAGCCCTCACCACCGCCCCCTCACAACGCAGTGAAAGGACATTCCTTTGAGCCCCAACAGCACTGAGAAGAAGTACGTCCTGGCCATCGACCAGGGTACGACCTCCTCACGCGCCATCCTGTTCAACCACGACGGCGAGATCGTCGCCGTCGACCAGAAGGAGCACAAGCAGATCTTCCCGCGCGCCGGCTGGGTCGAGCACGACGCGAACGAGATCTGGGACAACATCCGCTTCGTCGTCAGCGGGGTGCTGGCCAAGGCGCAGATCAACCGCCACGAGATCGCCTCGGTGGGCATCACCAACCAGCGCGAGAGCGCCGTCGTGTGGGACAAGAACACCGGCGAGCCCGTCTACAACGTCATCGTCTGGCAGGACACCCGCACCCAGAAGATCTGCGACCGCCTGGCCGGCGAGGACGGCCCGGACAAGTACAAGGACCGCGTGGGCCTGGGGCTGGCCACCTACTTCGCCGGCCCCAAGGTGGCCTGGATCCTGGAGAACGTGGCGGGCGCCCGCGAGCGCGCCGAGGCCGGCGACCTCCTCATGGGCACCATGGACACCTGGACGCTGTGGAACCTCACCGGCGGGGTCAACGGCGGTGTGCACGCCACCGACGTCACCAACGCCTCACGCACGATGCTCATGAACATCGACACCCTGGACTGGAACCCGGAGATCTGCGCGGACATGGGCATCCCCGTCTCCATGCTCCCCGAGATCCGCCCCTCCTCGGGCGTCTTCGGCTACGGCCGCAAGAACGGCCTGCTGGTGGACACCCCCATCAGCGGCATCCTGGGTGACCAGCAGGCGGCCACCTTCGGGCAGGCCTGCTTCGAGAAGGGCCAGGCCAAGAACACCTACGGCACCGGCTGCTTCATGCTCATGAACACGGGCACCACCCCGGTGCGCAGTGAGAACGGACTGCTGACCACCGTGTGCTACCAGATCGGTGACGAGCCGGCCGTCTACGCCCTGGAGGGCTCGATCGCCGTGGCCGGCTCGCTGGTGCAGTGGCTGCGCGACAACCTGGGCATCATCGCCGACTCCAAGGACATCGAGGCCCTGGCCTCCAGCGTCGAGGACAACGGCGGGGCCTACTTCGTGCCGGCCTTCTCCGGGCTGTTCGCCCCGCACTGGCGCCCCGACGCCCGCGGCGCCCTGGTGGGTCTGACCCGCTACGTCAACAAGGCGCACATCGCCCGGGCCGTGGAGGAGTCCACCGCCTACCAGACCCGCGAGGTCCTCGAGGCCATGAACGCCGACTCGGGGCAGGCCCTGACCGAGCTCAAGGTCGACGGCGGCATGACCCGCGACGAGCTGCTCATGCAGTTCCAGTCCGACCAGGTGGGTGTGCCCGTGGTGCGCCCGAAGGTCGCCGAGACCACGGCGCTGGGGGCCGCCTACGCCTCCGGTATCGCGGTCGGCTTCTGGTCGGGTACCCAGGACGTCATCGACAACTGGGCCGAGGACAAACGCTGGGAGCCGACCATGGAGGAGGCCGAGCGCGAGCGGCTCTTCCGCAACTGGAACAAGGCCGTCCAGCGCACGCTGGACTGGGTCGACGAGGACGTCATCGAGTAGGGCCGATGTCCGACAGTACTCAGGCGACGCTCGCCGGCACCGCCTGAGCGCCCACTGCCCCGGACGCCGCCGACGGTTCCCGTCTCCCCACGGGCCCGTTGGCGGCGTCCTCATGCACTACTAGTCCTCTCATACACTATCGAGGCCCGTGAATGGTCGGTAGATTCCTGGGTGGCGCTCCCCGGCCCGCCCGGGGAGTACTTCCTGTCCCCCTTGCGAGGAGTCCCTGCATGACAGCTCACCCACCCGCTGCCCACGTGTCCCCGCCCGCCTCGACCCCGTCGGCCTCGACGCCGGCACTGCCCGTCGACGAGCCCGACGAGTTCTCCGGTACCGGCGCCGCCACCGGCTCAGCCGGTGCCCGCACGGGCGAGGGGATCCTCGAGCGGATCGAGTGGGCCGACGTCGTGCGCATCGCGGTGGTGGGCCTGGCGGCACTGGGCGCCTGGATCGCGGAGGCGACCAGCACTCCCGGCTGGGCCGTGGGCGCCGTCGGGGCGGTGGTGCTGGCGGTGGGCTGCTGGCCGCTCCTGGTCGAGGCGGCCGGTGACCTGCGCGAGCGGCGCATGAGCATGGAGCTGTCGATGCTCCTGGCCATCGTGGCGGCCGCCGTCATTGGCGAGTGGGTGACCGCCCTGGCCGTGACGGTCTTCGCGCTGTGCGCCGAGGTCCTGGAGGAGCTGTCGATGGATCGGGGGCGCGACGCCCTGACCGACCTCATGTCCTTCCTGCCGCAGACCGCGCGGGTGGTGGGGACCCCGGTGGCCACTGAGGCCGCCGAGGCCGCCGAGTCCTCGCAGTCCTCCGGGGTCACTGAGGTCCCTCTGGATGAGGTGCGCCCGGGGCAGGTCATCGCCCTGAGTCCCGGGGGCCGGGTGCCGGTCGACGGCGTCGTGCGCACCGGTAGGGCCGACGTCGACCAGTCCCGGATCACCGGGGAGGCGCTGCCCGTGCAGGTCGGGCCGGGTGACCGGGTGCCGGCCGGCTCCATCACCCGCGGCGCCCTGGAGCTCGAGGTGGAGCGGGTCGGCGAGGAGTCCTCCTACGGGCGGATCGTGGCCGCGGTGCGCCACGCCCAGTCCTCGCGCGCGCCGGTCCAGCGCCTGGCCGACCGGCTGGCGGCCCGCATCGTCTACCTGGCGCTGGCGGCCGCCCTGGTCACCTTCCTGGTGACCAGGGACGTGCGCGCCACGATCTCGGTCATCATCGTGGCCGGGGCCTGCGGGGTGGCCGCGGGCACTCCCCTGGCGGTTCTGGCGGCCATCGCCCGCGCAGCCCGCTGCGGGGCCTTCGTCAAGGACGGCACCCACCTGGAGCAGCTCTCCGCGGTGGACACGGTGGTGGTGGACAAGACCGGGACCCTCACCGTCGGCGAGCCCCAAGTCGTGAGTGTCCGCCCCACCGAGGCCGCCGCCGGGGAGGACGAGGTGCTGGCGCTGGCGGCCGCGGCGGAGTGGAACTCCGAGCACCCCATCGGCCGGGCCATCTACACCGAGGCCGCCGTGCGCGACCTGACAGTGCCGGTGCCCGGCGACGTCGCCTACTCCCCCGGAGCCGGCGTGAGCGCCCACGTCGAAGGACGCCAGATCACCGTGGGGCGCTGCCGGGGGCAGGGGCACCAACCGGAGCGGGACACTGACGACTGCGAGGACGCGGCCGCCGCGAACACCGAGTCCGACCCGGAGGCGCCGTCGGCCACCTCGGTGGTGGAAGTGCGGGCCGACGGACAGCTCCTGGGCACCATCGCCCTGGCCGACCGGCTGCGTCAGGGGGCGGCCGCCGCCGTGCGGGACCTGGGTGACATGGGCCTGGAGGTCCTCATGCTCACCGGCGACTCGGCCGCCTCCGCGCGCCACGTGGCCGGCCTGCTCGGCCTGACCGAGGAGCAGGTGCGCGCCGACCTGCTGCCCACCGACAAGGAGGAGGTCGTCGACTCGCTGCGCCGGGCGGGCAAGCGGGTGGCCATGGTGGGCGACGGCGTCAACGACGCCCCCGCCCTGGGCGCCGCCGACGTCGGCATCGCCATGGGCACCGGCACGGACGTGGCCCGCGAGGCCGGCGACGTCGTGCTCGTGGGCTCCGCCCCGGCCGACCTGGTCGAGACCGTGCGGGTGGCCCGCCGGGCCCGGCGCATCATCATGGTGAACTTCGTGGGCACGGTGGTGGTCGACGTCGTCGGCATGATCGCCGCCGGGCTGGGGCTGCTGGGGCCGGTGGCCGCGGCCCTCGTGCACGTCGTCTCCGAATCGGCCTTCATCCTCAACTCGGCCCGACTGGTCCCCCGACGCCGCCGCAGGCGCTGAGCCATCCGGTCACCGACACCCACCGACACAGGCCGCGGCACCCGCGTCTTGAGGGCCTGGCACTGGGCGCCAAGAGCTCCGGGCCGCCTCGACCGCCGCGCCCCGCACCCCCACTTTCACCCGGAAAACTGCGCGAAGACAGCGCACGGCCCCCGTATATGGTGCACAAGTCACCGTCTCCATGGCATGATCGTTGGGCCTTAGTACCCAGGACGCAGCAGCGCGGCTGCCAACCCAGCCCCGCTGACGACCTGGACGACCCATCAGTACTCACAGTGGAGTAGCCATGACGCCAGCCGTCCTGTCAGCCCTGCCGATGCATCCGGCACCGCTCGTCCCAGCCTTGGCGGGACTGCCCGCCGCCTTCACGCCGTCGACCACCGCCGTGGGCGGCAACGTCTACCTCACCGCCGCGGTGGGGCTGCTACCGCTGGTGGTGTTCTTCGTCCTCATGGGCGTGTTCAAGGTGGCCACCCACTGGTGCGCCATCATCTCCCTGGTGATCGCCGCCGCCACCGCGATCACCCTGTTCCACATGCCGGTGGGCATGACGGTCATGAGCGCCACCCAGGGCATGGCGCTGGGATTCGTCCCGATCATCTACATCATCATCGCGGCCGTGTGGCTCTACAACCTCACTGACGTCTCGGGTCGCTCCAAGGACCTCAAGGCCGTGTTCAACGTGATCGGCAAGGGCGACATGCGCGCCCAGGCCCTCATCGTGGCCTTCTCCTTCTGCGGCCTGCTCGAGGGACTGGCCGGCTTCGGCGCCCCGGTGGCCATCGCCGCCGCCATGGTGGCGACCCTGGGCCTGCCCAAGCTCAAGGCGGCCGTCGTCGTCATGGTCGGTAACGCCATCAACGTGGGCTTCGGCGCCATGGCCATTCCCACCACGACCGCCGGCAAGCTCGGCGGCCAGGAGCCGGTGAGCGTCGCCACCGCCATGGGGCACCTGACCTGGGTGTTCTGCGCCTTCATCCCGCTCCTGCTGCTGTTCATCCTCGACGGCGCGCGCGGCGTCAAGCAGCTGTGGCCGCTGGCGATCGTGGCGGGGCTGGCCACCGGGGTGGGTCACTTCTTCACCCCCTCGATCTCCTACGAGCTCACCGCCGTGCTGGCCTCCCTGCTGGGTCTGGCCGCCTCCTACGTCTTCCTGCTGGTGTGGACCCCCACGACCCCTGAGGAGTACCGCTCCCAGGTGGCCGCCGACGACGCCCCCGACCGCGAGCGCGTCATCCTGGCCCTGCTGCCCTACATCCTGGTGGTGGTCATCATCGCCACGACCAAGCTGTGGACCCTGGGCATCAACCTCGACAAGGCCTTCAAGGCCACCGACCTGCCGCTGAAGTGGCCCGGCGTGTACGGCCAGCTCCTCAACGCCAAGGGCGAGGCCTCCAAGAGCGCCATCTACAACCTTCAGACCCTGTCCAACCCGGGCACCTGGATCTTCCTGACCGCCATCATCGTGACCTTCATCTACGCGGCGCGCTCGGTGCCGGGCAAGTTCGAGATGAGCGTGGGCAAGGGCTTCGCCACGCTGGCCAAGACCTGCTACACGCTGCGCATGGCGATCCTGACGATCGCGGCCGTCATGGCCCTGGCCTACGTCATGAACTTCTCCGGCCAGACCTCCGCGATCGGTGCGGCCTTGGCCGCCACGGGCGCCGCCTACGCCTTCCTCTCCCCGGCCCTGGGCTGGGTGGGGACCGCCGTGGCCGGCTCGGCGACGAGCGCGGGCGCCCTGTTCGCCAACCTGCAGGCCACCGCCGCCCAGGGGGCCGGGCTCGACCCGAAGATCCTGCTGGCCGCCAACACCATCGGTGGCGGGCTGGGCAAGATCGTCTCCCCGCAGAACCTGGCCATCGCCTCGACCGCGGTGGACGCCCCCGGCACGGACGCCGAGATCCTCAAGAAGGCGGCGCCCTACTCCATCGGGCTGCTGCTGGTGCTGGGCACCCTGGTGTTCCTGGCCTCCCAGGTGGGGCTGGGTGTCTGAGGCCGCCAGAGCCTGACTCCTACGCACGGCGCCCTCGGTTCCTTCGCGGTTCCGGGGGCGCCGTGCGCGTACTCGCGCCTACGGCGTCGGATCGGGGACGTACTTCCCGGCCGAGGACTGCGTTCTCCCACCGGCGACTGCGCCCCGGCACGCACATTCTGGCCGCAAGCGCAGTCCTCGCCACGAAAGTACGTCCTCGCGGCGGCTTCACTGGCTAGAGCGACGCGATTCTGATGGGATGGGCACGAAGGAGGCCCCGTGATGACTCATGCTCCCCTGGCCGCTGGACGTCGGCACACCGTCCGGTGCCTCCCCGACGGGAAGGTGGTCGCCGTCGGAGCGGACGGTGCCGGAGAGTGCCAGGTCTCGCAGTGGCGAGGCGTCGCCTCCGTGGCGGCGGGCAGCGTCCACGTGGCCGCCAACACCGGCCGGTCCCACACGTTGGGCCTAAGCAACGACGGAACGGTGCTGGCCTGCGGCTGGAACGCGCAGGGGCAGTGCGATGTCCAGGAGTGGTGGGACGTCGTCGCCATCGCCGCAGGATGGAGATTCAGCGCAGGACTGCGAGGCGACGGGACGCTGATGACCACCGGCCGCGACGTCGAGGGGCAACGGCAGGTGGGCCACTGGCGCGAGCTCACGGGTGTCAGCTGCGGCGACTGGCACACGGTGGCCGTTCGTGCCGACGGGAGCGTCTGCGCAGCAGGCAACAACACCGCGGGCCAGTGCGAGGTTCACGACTGGCGCCGAGTACGCGCGGTCTCCACGGGCTACCTCCATACCCTCGGCCTGCTGGACAACGGCACTGTTCGCGCGGCCGGGCGCCCGGAGTTCTGGTCGGGGATCGAGAGCTGGACCGATATCACCGCCGTGGCGGCGGGCAGCTATCACAGCGTCGGACTGAGGGCCGACGGGACGGTCGTCGCAGCGGGCAGATCGGAGGCCGGTCAGTGCGATGTGGGCCGTTGGCACGACATCGTGGCCATTGCGGCGGGCGCGACCCACACCGTGGGCCTACGCGCCGACGGCGGCGTCGTGGCCACTGGCTCCAACAGTCACGGCCAGCTCGAGGTCGGGGCCTGCCCCGCCGGCTGAGCCCGATGCTTCCGCGAAGACGCACCTTGGGGCTCGAGGACGGATGCCCGGATCACGTCCCTCAAACCTCGACGTGCGTCCTTGACGGCACTCACGGCCGACGGACACCGTCGTAGGCTCCGCGGGTCTCACAGGCCTCGCAGGATCAGGCCCAGCCCCGAGCGCAGCTGGCCGATCACCTCGTCAGACTCCGTTGGCGGGGCGTTGAGCAGGTCGAGGGCCAGCCCATTGACGAGGGCGGTCACCAGGCGCGCCCCCTCGGCGGGTGACAGGTCCGCGCGCATACGACCGGCCTTCCGCGCATCCGCCAGAACACCCTCGACCCAGGTACGCATGATCTGGAGCGCCTCCCAGTAGGGATCGGCCAGCCAGGGCCTGGTGGATGCGGCAGCACCGAAGGCGACCCAGGCGGCCGCGTCCTCGCGCTGCACAGTCCCGGTCGGCAGAAGCTCGGCAAGAGCCCTCACGAAGGTCTCCGGCTGCGCGGGGGCGACCTCGTGAGAGACCACGCGGCCGGCCTGGCGCTGGACGGAGCGGATAAGGGCGTCGGTCAGTAGGGTTCGCCGGCTCGGCGAGCGGTATTGGACGGTGCCCGGGGCGACGCCGAGCCGGGCGGCCACGCTGCGAACACTGACCCGGTCGAAGCCCTCCTCGGCAATGATCGAGATGGTGGCGTCAGCGGTCATGCTCACGGCCGGTGACATCAGGATGTCGAGGACCGATCGCCGGCCCGATTCCTGGTCCATGACGCTGCCCTCCGCGGTTGTCCGTCTCAGTTCCTTCGCCAGCGCCATCCGCCGTCGTTCATCCCACCGACTTCTCGGGCGCTCAAGAGCGGTTGCCTCACCAGAGTATCCCTCGTACGATCGTATGCGAACTGTCGTACGGTCGTACGACAACAGCCGTTCAACGATCGAGGCACCCCATGGAACACGCCGCAACACTGGCAGGACTCGCCCTGCTGGACTCCACCAGCCTGGGCACGCTGGTCATCCCGATCGCTCTCGTCGTGCGCAGCCGTCGCGTGGACCGCGGGCCGATGGCCATCTACCTGACCACCGTGTGCCTGGTGTATCTCAGCCTCGGGATCGCCCTCGTGGCCGGCTTCGACCTCATCAGTACCGCCGCGGCACGCCTGGCCCACACCGAGACGGCACAGTGGGCGACCCTCGTCATCGGAGTGGCGCTGGCGGGTTTCGGCATCCTCAGCCCCAACCCACCCAAACCCGAGCCCGGAACGGATTCTCTGGGGAGCCGTCCCACTCCCGCCTCAGCCGGGGCGATGGTCGTTCTGGGACTGGGAGCGTCACTGGTCGAAGCCGCCACCATGGTTCCCTACATCGCGGCGACCGGGATCATCGCCTCCTCACCAGAGGCTTGGCCGGTACGGATTGTCACCTTGACCCTGTACTGCCTGATCATGATCGCACCCGCTCTCGTTCTGCTCATCCTGGCCGATACGCTGGGGCAGCGCTTTCTACCCAAACTGGTCAGGATCGCTCCGCGACTGGAGTACGAGGCCAAGGTCACCCTCCTGTGGGTCGCGGCGATCCTCGGTCTCCACCTTGCCGGACGCAGCGCAGGCGCCCTGGGCCTGTTGGGTTAGCCGCACCGATCGGGGACTTACTTCCCAGCCGAGGACTGCGTTCTCCCACCGGCGACTGCGCCCCAGCACTCGCATTCTGGCGGCAAACGTAGTCCTCGCCGCGAAAGTACGTCCCCGCCGCAAAAGTGCGTTCTCGACGGCGTCGGCCGCGCTCCCGCCGAGGCCCCCTCGAAGCCCATCGCAGATAAGGGCAGTAATGCATGACGCAATCCACCTCTAGGACTTACCTCCCACACGCCACAGACACCCCCTGCTCAACCCACCTTCATCCCTCACAGAATCGCACCACCTCAACGGAAAACCTGTCTCAGAGAGCGGAACCAACCGACCGGGAGTCCGTCGTTGTCAGATGAGCACCACCACCGGGCCGTAGCCTGAGATACAGCCGAGGCCGCATCACATCCTGCTTCGAAGCAGGTGAGTCCGGGCGGTCCTCGTGACAGTCTCAGTTACGACGTCGTGGAGGCATATCGTGCGAATCGCCCTTTTCGCCACCTGTCTTGCGGACACCATGTTCCCGCAGGCAGCGCAGGCAACCGTCACCATCCTGGAGCGCCTCGGTCACCAGGTCTGCTTCCCCGAGGGACAGGTTTGCTGCGGCCAGATGCACGCCAACACCGGCTACTTCAAGCAGGCCGCCAAGATCACCCGCAACCACGTGGAGACCTTCTCCCCCGTGCTCGACGGCGAGTGGGACGCCATCGTCATCCCCTCGGGCTCGTGCACCGGCGCGGCCCGCCACGAGCAGGGCCTCGTGGCCGAGCACGTGGGCGACACGGCCCTGGCCAAGCGGGTCGAGCAGATCGCCGCGCACACCTACGACCTGACCGAGCTGCTCATCGATGTCCTGGGCACCGAGGACGTGGGCGCCTACTTCCCGCACACGGTCACCTACCCCCCCCCCTGCCACTCGCTGCGCGTCGCCAAGGTCGCCGACCGCCCCTACCGCCTCCTCAAGGCCGTCGAGGCCCTCACCCTCATCGACCTGCCCGACGCCGAGGTCTGCTGCGGGTTCGGCGGCACCTTCTCCATGAAGAACTCCGAGACCTCCACCGCGATGCTCGCCGACAAGATGAGCAACGTGATGTCCACGCGCGCCGAGGTCCTGTGCGCCGGCGACTACTCCTGCCTCATGCACATCGGCGGCGGCCTGTCCCGCGTCAACTCCGGGGTGCGCATCATGCACCTGGCCGAGATCCTGGCCTCCACCAAGGACGCGCCCTTCGAGGGCAACATCTCCTTCGCCCCCAAGCACGTCCAGCACACCGGTAACTCTCAGCACACACAGGCGGTGGCACGATGACACAGGTATTTCTCGGTATGCCCCACACGGGCGGGTGGCGCACCGAGGTCGAGCAGCCCGAGGACACGCTGCGCTGGGGACCCACCTTCCCCGAGGGCGCGCACAAGACGCTGGCCAACACCCAGATGCGCCGCAACCTGGGTCACGCCACGCGCACCATCCGCTCCAAGCGCGCCGACCGCGTCGCCGAGATGCCCGACTGGGAGGACCTGCGCAACGCCGCCGAGGCCGTCAAGTTCGAGGTGGCCTCGCGCCTGCCCGAGCTGCTGGAGCAGTTCGAGGCCAACGTGACCGCCCGCGGCGGCATCGTCCACTGGGCGCGTGACGCCGCCGAGGCCAACCGGATCATCACCGACATCATCGCCTCCAAGGGCGTCGACGACATCGTCAAGGTCAAGTCGATGGCCACCCAGGAGACGAACCTCAACGAGTACCTGGCCGATCGGGGCATCACCGCCCACGAGACGGACCTGGCCGAGATGATCGTCCAGCTGGCCGACGACATGCCCTCGCACATCGTGGTGCCCGCGATCCACCGCAACCGCTCCGAGGTGCGCGGCATCTTCCTGGACCGCATGGAGGACGCCCCGGAGGACCTCTCCGACGACCCCAAGGAGCTCACGGCCGCGGCCCGCTCGCACCTGCGCAACAAGTTCCTGCACGCCTCGGTGGCCGTCTCCGGCACGAACATGGGTGTGGCCGAGACCGGCACGGTCTCGATCTACGAGTCCGAGGGCAACGGGCGCATGTGCCTGACCCTGCCGGACACGCTCATCACCCTCATGGGCATCGAGAAGCTGGTGCCCCGTTTCCAGGACGTGGAGATCTTCTCCCAGCTCCTGCCGCGCTCGGCCACCGGTGAGCGCATGAACCCCTACACCTCCATGTGGACCGGTGTCACCGAGGGCGACGGCCCCAAGGAGTTCCACCTGGTGCTCATGGACAACGGGCGCACCAAGACCCTGGCCGACCCGGTGGGCCGCCAGGCCCTGGCCTGCATCCGCTGCGGGTCGTGCATGAACATCTGCCCCGTCTACCAGCACACCGGTGGGCACGCCTACGGCTCGGTCTACCCCGGCCCGATCGGCTCGATCATCACGCCCCAGCTCACTCAGGGGCTGGCCGACGACGACCCGGTCCACACCCTGCCCTTCGCCTCCTCCCTGTGCGGGGCCTGCGGCGAGGTGTGCCCGGTCAAGATCGACATCCCCACGATCCTCATCCACCTGCGGGCCCGCTCCGTGGACGTCAAGCGCCGCGCGGTGCCGGACGTGTGGGACGTGGCCATGAACGTCTCGGCCCCGGTGATGTCGAAGAGCTCGCTGTGGGCGGCCGCCTCGCAGACGGTCAAGGCCTCAGCGCTGCTGGGCGGCAAGGACGGCAAGATCGGCGCCCTGCCCTTCCCTGCCTCCCTGTGGACCGGAGCGCGCGACCTGCCGGTGGCCCCCTCGGAGACCTTCCGCCAGTGGTGGAAGCGCACTCACCCCGAGGGCGAGACTCCGCTGAGCCAGGTCGCCGACGCCCAGAGCGGCCACGGTCACGCGGACGGCTTCCCCGCCGACCCGCCCCCGCCTCCTGGCAAGCCGGTGTCCGGCAGCGCGAGCGCCGACGGCGAGCCCACCCCGGCCGCGCTGGACGCACGCTCGGCCATCAACAACCCTGAGCCGATCGCCCCGGAGGCATCCGCCACCCAGGCCCCGGCCGGCTCGACCAGCGAGGAGGAGCTGTGATGGATGCGAAGTCCGCGATCCTGGCCCGCGCCCGCGACGCGATCTCCCGGTCCCAGACCCGACCGGTGGGGCCGATCCCGCGCAACTACATCCGCTCCGGGGAGAATCCCCCCGGCTCCAAGCCCGTGGTTGACGAGATGATCGAGAAGCTCGAGGACTACTCGGCCGAGGTCATCGTCGCTCCCAAGGACGCGGCGATCCTGGACGCCATCGACGAGCTGCTCGGTGAGGCTCGCTCCGTCGTCGTCCCCGCCGGGCTGCCCGAGGACTACAAGAAGGCGGCGGCCCGCAACGGCCGCACCGTGGTGGAGGACTCCCGCGAGGAGGCCATCGCCACCCTCGACCTCAATGAGATCGACGCCGTGCTGACCTGCTCGCGTGTGGGCATCTCGATCTCGGGGACGATCGTCCTCGACGGCGAGCCGGACCAGGGCCGCCGGGCCATCTCGCTGGTGCCGGACAAGCACGTCGTGGTTCTGGAGCGCGAGACGATCATGCCGACGGTGCCGCAGGCCGTCGACGTCCTGGGAGAGCACCCCACGCGCCCGATGACGTGGATCGCCGGCGGCTCGGCCACCAGCGACATCGAGCTGGTGCGTGTCAACGGCGTGCACGGCCCGCGCAACCTGCGCGTCGTCATCGCCCACTGAGGTTCATCAAGACCGCCTACACTCCGCGTCGCCCGATTGCTCACTGCTCGGGCGGCGCGGAGTCTTGTCGTCTCTTCCCTGCTCCCGCAAGGATGTCAGCGAGCTGAAGCGGGCAGCGGGACGGCCGAGTGAAGCCGCTCAAGGCGGACGCACATCAGTTTTCCATGAAGGCGGAGTTGACTGGAGATGACTGGTGGCAGCGCGGAAAGGACCTCTTCTTGACCACCTCACTGACTGAGTCACCCCTGGCCCCCGACTACGACCGCTCCGCCATGACCACCGGGATCGTCCACATCGGTGTGGGCGGCTTCCACCGCGCCCACGAGGCCGCCTACCTCGACCGGCTCATGCGCCGGCGCGCCGGGCCCGGCCCCGGCGGCGGAGCACCCGCCGCACCGGGCGGATCCTGCCTGGAGTGGGGGATCTGCGGCGTCGGCCTGTTGCCCGGGGACGCCCGGATGCGTGACGTGCTGGCGGCTCAGGACCACCTCTACACCCTGCTGCTCAAGCATCCCGGTGGGCTGCGCGATCCAGCGGTCATCGGCTCGATCCACGACTACCTCTTCGCCCCCGACGACCCCGAGGCCGTCCTGGCCCTCCTGAGCGCGCCGACCACCCGGATCGTCTCGCTGACGGTCACCGAGGGCGGCTACAACGTTGACGACGCCACCGGCACGTTCCGCACTGAGGCACCCGGAGCCGTCCACGACGCCGAGCACCCCGGCGAGCCGACGACCGCCTTCGGCTACATCGTTGAGGCGCTGAGGCGTCGCCGGGAGGCGGGGATCGCGCCGCTGACGGTCATGAGCTGCGACAACCTGCCCGGCAACGGGAAGGTGGCCCGCACGGCGGTGGTCTGCCAGGCCGCGATGAGCGACCCCGAGCTGGCGGACTGGATCGACGGGAACGTCGCCTTCCCCAGTTGCATGGTGGACCGCATCACCCCGCGCACCACGCGGGCCGACGTCGCCGAGCTGCGGCGGGCACTCGGCGTGGAGGACGCCTGGCCGGTGGTCTGCGAGCCCTTCACCCAGTGGGTGATCGAGGACGACTTCCCCGCCGGGCGGCCCCCGTGGGAGGAGGTCGGGGTGCAGATGGTCGACGACGTCGTCCCCTACGAGCTCATGAAGCTGCGTCTGCTCAACGCCTCCCACCAGGGGCTGGCCCACTGGGGGCGGCTGCTGGGGATCGAGTACGCGCACGAGGCCGCGGCCGATGCGGATATCGCCGCCTGGGTGAGGGCCTATCTTGAGCGGGAGGCGCGCGCGACACTGCGCTCGGTGCCGGGAATCGACCTGGACGACTACATCAGCACGCTCTTCAAGCGCTTCACCAACGAGGCGATCGCAGACACACTCTTCCGCCTGGCACAGGACGCCTCCAGCCGGATGCCGAAGTTCGTCCTGGGCACGGTGCGCGACAACCTCACCGCCGGTGGGCCAATCCGTCTGGGGACCGCGATGGTGGCGGCCTGGGCGCTGGGCGATGAGGGCGTCGCCGAGAACGGCAAGGCGATTGCCATCGACGACCCGCTGGCCGACGAGCTGCTGCTCCTGGCCGCCGCGCAGAAGTCCGGCCACGAGACGGCCTTCATCTCCCACGAGGGCGTCTTCGGGGACCTGGCGACCAACGAGCGCTTCCGACGCACCTTCGTCGAGGAGCTCGAGGCCCTGCGACGCCAGGGGGCGCGGGCGCGTCTGCGCGCTCTGGCCGGCCGCACCCGGGCGGCCTAGCCCGGGCTGTCGTCCCTGTCGTTGTCCTGCGCTCGTCATCCCCGGCCGTCGAGCAGGCGCCACCGCACCGGAGACTGGCGCCTCGCAGACATTGCGAATCTCCCCTTCCCGTTAGACGGATTGCTTAGGCTAACCTTGCTTCGGTGACCTTTGTCCCATAGCATGAGGTGGTTCGTGGACCTCAGTGCCGGCCACGGGGGCCGGTCGCCTCCACGAGCACTCCGCGCCGCGCGGAGCGTCCAGAATCCGACTCACCGATGAGGTTCCTATGGTCAAGCGCCAGCTGCCCAACCCGAGCGAGATCTTCGAGCTGCTCCACTTCAAGACGCCCGAGCTCAACCCCAGGCGTCGCCGCCTCGACGCCGCGCTGACCACCTGGGACCTGCGCAAGATCGCCAAGCGCCGCACTCCGGCCGCGGCCTTCGACTACACCGACGGCGCCGCCGAGGGTGAGGTCTCCCTGCGCCGCGCCCGCCAGGCCTTCCGCGACATCGAGTTCCACCCCGACATCCTGCGCCCGGCCATCGACGTCGACACCTCCTGCGAGATCCTGGGCGGACGCTCGTCCATGCCCTTCGGCATCGCACCCACCGGCTTCACCCGCCTCATGCAGACCGAGGGTGAGGTCGCCGGGGCCGGGGCCGCCGGCGCCGCCGGGATCCCCTTCACCCTGTCCACGCTGGGCACCACCTCCATCGAGGACGTCAAGGCCGCCAACCCCCACGGGCGCAACTGGTTCCAGCTCTACGTCATGCGCCAGCGCGAGATCTCCTACGGGCTGGTCGAGCGTGCCGCGGCCGCCGGCTTCGACACCCTCATGTTCACCGTGGACACCCCCGTGGCCGGGGCCCGCCTGCGCGACAAGCGCAACGGCTTCTCCATCCCGCCCCAGATCACGGCCGGCACCGTTCTCAACGCGATCCCCCGCCCGTGGTGGTGGTTCGACTTCCTGACCACGCCCAAGCTGGAGTTCGCCTCCCTGAAGTCCACCGGCGGCACCGTGGGCGAGCTGCTCGACAACGCCATGGACCCCACCATCAGCGACGAGGACCTCAAGGTCATCCGCTCCATGTGGCCAGGCAAGATCGTTATCAAGGGTGTCCAGACGGTAGAGGACTCCAAGCGCCTCATCGACCTGGGCGTCGACGGCGTCCTGCTGTCCAACCACGGCGGGCGCCAGCTCGACCGCGCCCCCGTCCCCTTCCGCCTCCTGCCCGAGGTGGTCCGTGAGGTCGGCAAGGACGCCACGATCATGGTGGACACCGGCATCATGAACGGCGCCGACGTCGTGGCCGCCGTCGCCCTGGGCGCCAAGTTCGGGCTCGTGGGCCGCGCCTACCTCTACGGGCTCATGGCCGGCGGGCGCGAGGGCGTGGACCGCATGATCGAGATCCTCTCCGACGAGGTCATCCGCACCATGAAGCTCCTGGGGGTCTCCAGCCTGGACGAGCTCGAGCCGCGCCACGTCACCCAGCTGACCCGCCTGACCCCGGTGCGCCCGCAGGTCAAGGCCGCGGCCGACGCCCTGGCCCGCTGAGGACCCCGGTCCGCATAGTCCTACCGACCTACCCCTCCGCGCGTCGTTAGAGGAGTCCCCGTCATCCGCCCGGCGCGGCGGTACCCGGTGGCCCCGGAGAAGAGCCCCCCCCTGCGGTCCTCTCCGGGGCCGCCGTCGTCTGGCCAAGAACCGGAAGCATGCCGGAAACAGGCCGGGCGCTATGGTCTGGGCACCATCACTTCTGACCTCGGCGACAGGTCTGTGCCCCTCACGTCAGACGGAGCACCCGGCGCCCTGGATCACCCCTGCGGCCGGCCTCGAGCGGCCACCGCCCCGAGAAAGGGACACCGCCATGGCACAGACCGAGTCCAGCTCAACGTTCGACTCGACGTCAGGCCTGATGTCAGCCGCCGCGACGGCGGTCGACGAGCGAGAGGGCCGGCTCGCCGAGCCCGGCCGTCTCATCTCCAGCCGGTGGCGGCCCCGCAGCCTGCGCACGACGCCGTCGAGGCAGGACCGGGGACTGTTCGGCCACCCTCGGGGGCTTCCCTGGATGCTCAACGTGGAGATGTGGGAGCGCTTCTCCTACTACGGCATGCGCGCCATCCTTCTCTACTTCATCACCGACACCGTGGCCCGCGGCGGCCTGGGCCTGAGCGAGACCAGCGGACAGGTCGTCATCGCGCTCTACGGGATGGCCGTCTACTTCCTGGCCATTCCCGGGGGCATCTTCGCCGACCGCATCATCGGGCCCTGGCTGTCCACCCTCTACGGCGGCGTCGTCATCATGGCGGGCCACATCTGCCTGACCATCCCCAGCGCCGTGACGTCCTGGACGGGGATCGTACTGGTGGCCGTCGGAACCGGCTTCATCAAGCCGAACCTGACGACCATCGTCGGCGGCCTCTACGACGACGATGACATCCGGCGCGACGCAGGCTTCCAGCTGTTCTACATGTCCATCAACGTCGGTGCCTTAGCCTCTCCCCTGCTGACCGGCTGGCTGCGCGAGCACTACGGCTACCACGCCGGCTTCTCCTCGGCCGCCATCGGCATGGCCTTCGCCCTGGGCGCCTTCATCTACGGCCGCCACAAACTCTCCGCCTTCGCCTTCACCGTCCCGAGCCCCATCCGCCCCCAGGAGCGCCGGCGGCTGCTGCTGGGCTCCCTCGGCGTCCTGGTGGCCGTCGGCGCCGTCGTGGCCGTTCTCCAGGCGATCATCGGAAACCTGGTGACCACCGTCGCCACGGCGGGCCTGCTCGTGCCGGTCGGTGCGGCCGTGGCCTACTTCGTGGTCATGTTCCGCTCCCCGAAGGTCACCGCCCCCGAGCGCACGCACCTGCGCGCCTACATTCCCCTGTGGATCGGGGCAGTCCTGTTCTTCATGATTACCGAGCAGGCGGCCGGCAAGATGGCCACCTTCGCCGACTCCAACACGGATCTGCGGCTGCCCCTGTTCGGCTGGTCGATCACTGCGGAGGCCTATCAGTCGGTCAACCCCGCGGCGATCGTGATCCTGGCTCCGCTGATCGGCATGCTCTTCACCCGGAGGGCGGGCCGGTTCCCCTCCACCATCATGAAGTTCGTCATCGCGGTGGTCATCGTGGGACTCTCGGCGCTCATCCTGGGTTACGGCTTCCAGATCTGGCCGGGTGGGCAGGACCTGTCCCCCTGGTGGTTTCTGGCGCTGGTCTACGTCATCCAGACCGTCGCCGAGCTGTTCCTGACCCCGGTCGGCCTGGCCACGACGACCGCCCTGGCCCCCAAGAGCTTCGCCTCTCAGGCAATGGGGCTGTGGTGGCTCAGCGTCGCCACCGGGCAGGGCGTGGCCGGCTTCGTCATCGCCCAGACCGAGGATGCCTCCGACGCCGCCTACTACTACGGCCTGGGTGTGGCCACGCTGCTCATGGCTCTGGTGCTGTTCGCCGTCGCCCCGTGGACGCAGCGACAGATGGCCGACGTCGAGGTCGCCGCGCAGGACTAGGAGCGCCTGGACAAGCCGCATCTGAAGCGCCGCGAGTTCGGTTGAGTCTCGGGTTCGTAGGTTCAGGGCACAGTAGGTTCAGGGCACGACCTCGCAACCTACCCTACGACCGCAAGGTCCGGCTGCCGACGATGGATCCCAGAGGGGGCAACGAGCGGCGTCCCGGACTCGCCGACCTCATGGCCACTTTCGGACAGCCATCGTCACGTTCTCCCGAAATTACCTCACGGTCGGGGTAGGGTGCATGAGTACCTGTGGTTCGTGCCGGACACTGACGGTCCGGCGGCACGCCTCACCTGACCACAGGAAGGGAGAGTCTCATGTCAACGACCCCGACTCCCGTCGAGGACGATCTCGATACTGGTCGGATGATCGCCAGTCGGTGGCGCCCCGCCACCCTGCGCACGACGCCGTCGAAGCAGGACCGGGGGCTGTTCGGTCACCCCCGCGGACTGCCCTGGATGCTCAACGTGGAGATGTGGGAGCGCTTCTCCTACTACGGCATGCGCGCCATCCTGCTCTACTTCATCACCGACACCGTGGCCCGCGGCGGCCTGGGCCTGAGCGCCAACTCCGGGCAGGTCATCCTGGCCTCCTACAGTGCGGCCGTCTACCTGCTGGCCATCCCCGGGGGCATCTTCGCCGACCGCATCATCGGACCGTGGCTGTCCACCCTCTACGGCGGCGTCGTCATCATGGCGGGCCACATCTGCCTGTCCATTCCCGCGCCCGCCCTCGCCTGGACGGGGATCGTGCTGGTGGCCGTGGGCACCGGCTTCATCAAGCCGAACCTGTCCACGATCGTCGGGGGTCTCTACGATGACGACGACCCGCGGCGCGACGCCGGCTTCCAGCTGTTCTACATGTCGGTCAACCTCGGATCACTGGCGTCTCCGCTGGTAACCGGCTGGCTGCGTGAGCACTACGGCTACCACGCCGGCTTCTTCTCGGCCGCCGTCGGCATGGGGGTGGCCCTGATCGCCTTCATCTACGGCCGCCACAAGCTCTCCGCCTTCGCCTTCACCGTCCCCAACCCCATCCGCCCCCAGGAACGCCGGAGCTTCATACTCGCCTCGCTCCTGACCGTGGTGGCCGCGGCCGCACTCGTCTCGGTCCTCAACGTCCTGACCGGCAGCCTACTCGACGCCATCTCCGCGACCATGCTCATCATCCCGGCAGGTGCCGCCCTGGGCTACTTCGTCCTCATGTTCCGCTCCCCCAAGGTCACGGCCCGCGAGCGCACCCACCTGCGCGCCTACATCCCCCTGTGGATCGGCGCGGTCCTGTTCTTCATGATCTCCGAGCAGGCGGCCGGCAAGATGGCCACCTTCGCCAAGGACAACACCGACGGCACTATCCCGTGGCTCGGCTGGGCCATCACACCCGAGACCTACCAGTCCATCAACCCGGCCACGATCGTCATCCTGGCACCATTCATCGGTTGGCTCTTCACCCGGCGGGCGGGCAGGTTTCCCTCCACCATCATGAAGTTCGCGATCTCGGTACTCATCATCGGGGGATCGGCCTTCATCCTGGGCTACGGCTTCCAGATCTGGCCAGGCGGCGCAAAGCTGTCCCCCTGGTGGTTCCTGGCGGTGGTCTTCATCATCCAGACCGTCGCCGAGCTCTTCCTGTCCCCGGTAGGCCTGTCCACGACGTCGGCGCTGGCACCCAAGAACTTCGCCTCCCAGACGATGAGCCTGTGGCTGCTGACGACGGCCACCGGTCAGGGGCTGGCCGGCTTCATCATCTCCAGGACGGAGAACATCGCGAACTCCACCTACTACTACGGCCTGGGGGCTGTGACGGTCGCCGTGGCCATCATCCTGTTCATCGTCGCCCCGTGGACGGAGCGGAAGATGGCCGACGTCGGGGTCATCGCGCAGGACTAGGCGCAGTTGAAACACCGGGCGTTCGTAGGTTCAGGGCACCCACCTGTCTCCTCACTTCTGAGACAGGTGGGTGTCATGACGTCTGAGACACTCGCTCGGGCGGGACCCCGGGGCAGGCTGGTGGTCCTGGAGGCGAGGGCGGCTCAGGGGCCTGGCCTGACGGGGTGTGGGTGTCCATGGTGCTGACATCACAAGCGCATCGGCGCTGCACACCGAAGAAGAACCGCAGGATTCCAACGATCTCCACTGGGCGCACTGACGTCGGGCCCGTTGATGTCAGCGCTGTGGACACCGGGCCTCGCAGGAGTGAGTCCGGGGTCCTCACGGCACAGCCCGGCGCCTCCGTCACAGGTCCGCCCCCACCGTCCCCTGCTCGCCGTCTGCGCAGAGGGCCTGGAGGCTATGACTCGAGGCCGGCTCCGCCTTGAGTCTCGTCTCGAGTCGGCCTGCTCCACGAGGGTCGGGATCTACTGGCCAAGGGTTGTGCGTACTGCACGAAGGCCCCACCTACCTCCAGTACCCCCAACCCTCGTCCAGTAGCACCCCACTCTCGTGCAGTGCACCCAGACGACGACGGCAGCCACCACGGCGACCGGGCCTGCCCCCTCCAACAGGCCGAAGCAGCTCTCCCATCTGGCAGACGCACCCCACCGGTGTCCTGAGATGTCATGACGGAGGAGCTCATCGCGGAGATCCGCAGGCGCGCTGAGCTGTTCATCGCCGAGTTCGACGATGTCCCCGCCTCCGGGCTCCACACGTTCAAGGACGGGGTGGACCGCACGCCGGCGCAGATGCTCGCCTACCAGCTGGGGTGGATGGATCTGCTGCTGGACCGGGACGAGCTCTTCACCTCCGGACAGCGGGCGTGGGCCTCCTCGACGCCGTCGGCCTGGCCGGTGGCCACGTGGGTGCACATCAACACAGTGGCACCCTTCACCTCCTTCCGCACGAGGATCCGCGCCTGGAAACGCCACTGAATGCCACCGAGCGTCACCGCGGGTAGGACACGATTCATGGGGGCCACCGACGCCGTCGGTGGCCCCCATGACATCAGGGAGTACTCACGTCACTTGGTGGTGATCGCCTTGGCGAGCTCCTCGAAGCAGCTGACGTAGTCGTCGATCGCCTCGTCCGTGTGGGTCACCGACAGGGTCCACTCCTCCTCACGGCCCGGGGTCATGAAGATTCCCCGGTTCATGTTGAACAGCCAGGCGAGCTCGGACAGCTCCGCGTTCTGATGCTCCTTGAAGGACTCGTAGTCGACGACCTTCTTGGGGGAGAAGGTGACGCACCCCTTTCCACCAACGCCGACCGCGTAGCCCGGAAGGTTGTAGCGCTCAATGACCTCTGTGCAGCCCGCGAGAATGCGCTCATTGAGGTGATCGAGGTGGGCGTATGCCTCCGGGTTGAGGACCTTCTCGAGGTTGGCCCGCACAGCGGCCATCACCAGGGGGTTGCCGTTATAGGTGCCGACCTGGAAGACGGTGTGGTCCTCCACCACGGACATGACTTCCTCGGTGCCTCCGATGGCGCCCGAAGGCAGACCGCCACCCAGGGCCTTGGCCATGGTCACCAGGTCGGGAGTCACTCCGAACCGCTGGGTGGCGCCGCCCGGACCGATGCACAGGCCGGTCTTGACCTCATCGAAGATCAGGACGACGCCGTGTCGCCGGGTGATCTCACGAACCTGCTCCAGATATCCCGGTTCCGGCAGCACGACGCCCAGGTTCATCATGGCCGGCTCCATGATGACGCAGGCGGGCTTACGCCCCTCATCGGTCAGCCGGATGATGCGCCGCTCCATGGCCTCGGCATCGTTGAAGGGAACCGGCACCGTCATCTGGACGGTGGCGTCGGGAATGCCACCTCCGTAGGGCAGCGAGGCCAGGTTGTCACGGTCACCGATCTTGTCGTACTCGACGCCGATCGAGACCATGACGGTGTCGTGGTGCCCGTGGTAGGAGCCGAAGATCTTCATGACCGTGTCGCGACCGGTGTAGGCGCGTGCAATACGGATCGCGTCCATCGTGGACTCCGAGCCCGAGTTCGTGTAGCGCCACTTCGGCAGCCCCCACCTGCTCGAGAGGTTCTCCGCCACCGCCAGGGCGTCCTCGGTCGGGGCGGCGAAGTGGGTGCCCTTGCCGTACCGCTCCTGAATGGCTTCTCCGATCACCGGGTGGGCATGCCCCTGAAGCATCGATCCGAAGCCGTTGTGGAAGTCCCACATCTCGTTGCCGTCAACATCCCAAACCTTCGGCCCCTGCCCCCGTTCAAGGTAAATGGGCCAGGGCTCGCGCAGCTGGTACGAGGAGGCGACACCGCCGGAAAGGCTGTTTCTCGCGCGGTTGTACATGTCGCCGGACCCCTTGGTCCGTTCATTGAGGCGCTTGGACTCGATCTCCGTCAGCTCAGCGACTCGCTCCATGTTGATGCTCATTGGTCACTCCTTCGTGGTCCGGCCTGGCGTCCACATATCGTGCGTTTGATTACCGGCGCATCGATCAGCTGTGGCCGTCGATACGATGACAATGTGATTCCTCTCAGCTCCTTCCGCCGGCCTGGCGCGGAGTGAGCTGTTTTCATGTGTGTGTTCGCTCCGGTTCACTGCATCTATGACGCAGCACGGAGCTGGGAGGCTTCACCATCGTCCTCCTCTAAGACAGTTGCCACCTTCAACTCCTCGGTGACAGCGTCGGATCGTGCGATCACCTCCCCGCGGAAGAAGGCCGGTGCTCGGACGTACTGTACGAGCATCAGCACCACGCCCAGGAGAATGAGGGCGAGGGTGAGGACGAAGACGAGACCGACGCCGAAGACCTGCGATCCCGACCCGTACTCGGGGTTGAGGGAGTCCTTCAGAGTCAGGCCGAGCAGCAAGAAGAGGATAAGACCTCCCAGTCCCGGCGAGACCAGCGTGAAGAAGAAGTTCCTCACTGAGGAGAACCATTTCCCTCGAAAGTACCATACCGCGGCGAAGGCGGTGAGACCGTAATAGAAGGCGATCATCGCCCCCAGGGTCTGAACCGTGTCCCACAGGACGGAGGTGGATACGAATCGCAGCAGGGTATAAAAGGTCGAGGCGGCGACCGCCGAGACGACTGTTGCGCGACCAGGGGTGAGGAAGCGCGGAGAGATCTCGCCGAGCTTCTCCGGCATCGCCCCGTAGTATCCCATCGACAGCAAGGTGCGGGCGGGAGAGACGAAGGTGGACTGCAAGGACGCCGCGGACGAGACCAGCACCGCCGTCGACAGGAGGATCGCGAACGGCCCCAGAACCGGTCTGGCCAAGGCGAAGAAGACATTGTCCTGGATCGCAGGATTGCCCAGTCCTATCCCATCCTCCCCCAGGCCGGCGAACATCATGGATCCAATCGTGACGAACATGTACACCGAGACAATTGTCATGACAGTGAGCACGGCGGCGCGCCCTGGAGTGGAGCTGGCGTCGTCGGCCTCCTCATTGACCGTCAGCGACACGTCCCAGCCCCAGTAGATGAACAAGGACAGGGACACGCCCGCCACGAAAGTCCCCAGCGAGTCGACGGCGAACGGATTGAACCATTCGAGCTTCACGGGTGTCGGGTTGACGGCGGTTCCGGTGAAGTAGCGGTAAATGGCCACCGCGCCGAAGCCGAGGAACACCGTCAGCTGAAACCCCACCAACCAGTACTGGAGCTTCTGGGTGGTCTGCATATCGCGGTACGCGATCCAGGTCGCCAGCGTGATGAAGACCAGGCAGGTGAGGGTATTGACCCATACGTTGTCGGAGAGATCCGCAATGGCGGAATTGCGAGTCACCTGTGCGAGCAACAGATAGAAGAAGTCGACGGCGATGGCCGCAAGGTTCGACAGGACGACGACGGTCGCCACAATCAGCCCCCATCCGTTCATCCACCCGATCCACGGACCGAAGGCACGCGTCCCCCAGGTGAAGGATGTGCCCGAGTCGGGCATCGCCGCATTGAGCTCTCGGTACCCGAAGGCGACCAGGAGCATCGGGATGAATCCGACGAGGAAGATCGCCGGTACCTGCTCGCCCACCTCTGAGGCGGTCGGCCCCAGCGCGCCGGTGAGGGTGTACGGGGGCGCGATGCAGGACACCCCGATGATGATGGCGCCGAGCAGACCAACAGAGCCCTCGGCCAGTCCCTTCTTCGACAGCCCGCCTCCGGAGCTCGTGGTAGCCGCGCTCATGTTGCACCCCCGATGTCGGCCGCGTCGGCTGGGACCGCGACAAGAGGCACGGGCAGGACACGCAGGATCTTGTTGGCGTCCGGCCCCAGGAACAGGCGCCCGCTCTGGGCCAGTCGCGCCGACCCCAGGAAGGCCAGCTCATTCCTGTTCCACTCCATGGCCAGAACGGCGGCGCTCATGCTGTGGGCGTGGACGATCTGGACACGCTGGTCATCCAGCCCCTTGAGATCCAGGCGTACCTCGGCGAGCAGGGCCTCGGTCCTCTCCCCGATCTCCGCGGTGTTCTGCGAGTCACCGGTGGCCACCGTGATGAGACGCAACGGGACACCGGCTCTGTCAGCGAAGGTCCTGGCCTTGCTGAGCACCCCCCTCCACCTGCCGGACTCCCCCAACATGACCGTGATACGTGAGAGTCCATCAAGAGGGGCGTGCCTCATGCCGCGCGGGGACAGGGCGACCGGAACTGTCGAGGAGTTGAGCAGGGTCTGCCCCACGGAGCCGAGGGACACTCGTCCCAGGACCCCGTGGCGGCCTCCGCCGGCTACGAGCAGGTCGGCTTTGAGCTCCTCGGCCGAGGCAATGATGCCCTCGGGGAAGGAGAGGCTGTACCGCAGGTACTTGCTCACCGGCACACGGGGCCGATGCTCCTCCATGATCTCCGACATCCAGTCGTCGACCTGCGTGGCAACGACGTCCTGGAAGGCGTGATCGGTGACATCAAGGACGTAGCGCCCCCCGCCGCCCTTGACGACGGTGACGAGATCGAGTGGGCACGAGAACGCTTCAGCGAGAGATACCCCCAGGTGGTAGGAGTCTCTGCCGCCGAGCGAATTGGTGAAAGCCGTCAGAATGCGCATGGGGGTGATCTCCTGTTAGCTTCCGGGAGGTCACAGAGCACTCATGACGTGCTTGATACGCGTGTAGTCCTCCACGCCGTAGATGGAGAGGTCCTTGCCGTAACCAGACTTCTTGAATCCGCCGTGCGGCATCTCCGCGACGAGGGGGATGTGGGAGTTCACCCAGACGCACCCGAAGTCCAGGTCCCTGCTGAATCGCAGGACACGCTGGTGGTCGGTCGTCCAGATGGACGAGGACAGGGCGTAGTCCACACCGTTGGCCAGGGCCAGGGCCTCGTCGTCGGAGGAGAACTCCTGAACGGTCAGGACCGGCCCGAAGACCTCCTGCTGCACGAGTGCATCGTCCTGCTTGAGCCCCGAGATGACGGTGGGCGCGTAGTAGTACCCGCTCTCGCCGACGCGGTGGCCACCGGTCAGCAGGTGGGAGTGTGCGGGCCGCTCCTCAACGATCTTCTGCACGGAGGCGAAGTGACGGGCGTTGTTCAGGGGGCCATAGAACGCCTCCTCCTCCGGAATCGGACCGGTCCGCAAGGACTCGACGTGACGCACCAGCGCATCGGTGAACTCCTTGGCCACCGAGGCCTCGACCAGCACGCGGGTGGCGGCGGTGCAGTCCTGCCCGGCGTTGAACGTCCCTGCGGCGGCGATGCCCTCGGCAGCCGCCTCGATGTCGGCATCGGCGAAAACGACGGCTGGGGCCTTGCCTCCCAGCTCGAGGTGAACACGAGTCACGTTTCCAGCCGCCTGTTCAGCGAGATCCGAGCCTGCGCGCACTGAACCTGTGAGCGCGACCAGCCCGGGCACCGGGTGGGCGCTCATGAGGCGCCCGGTCTCTCCGGTGCCGAGCACCAGGTTGAAGACTCCGGGCGGGAGGATCTCGCCGGCGATCTCAGCGAAGACGATGGCGCTCTCGGGCGTGTTGGCACTCGGCTTGAGCACCACCGTGTTGCCCGCCGCCAGAGCGGGCCCGACCTTCCAGATGAGCATCATGAAGGGGTAGTTCCACGGGACGATCTGCCCGACGACGCCGATGGGCTCACGGCGAATCTGCGAGTTCAGGCCCTCGGCGTACTCGCCCGAGGCGACACCCGACTGGAGTCGTGCGGCTCCGGCGAAGAACCGCAGCTGAGAGGCCCCTGTCACGACTTCCTCCGCCCGGATCATCTCGGCGAGCTGACCGGTGTTGCGGCGCTGAGCCTCAACAAGGCGGTCGGCATTGGCCTCCAGGGCATCGGCGAGTCGGAGCAGGAGCAGCTGCCGGTCCGCCGGCGTTGTCAGCCGCCAGCTCTCAAAGGCCTTGAGGGCGGCGTCGTAGGCGGCGTCGACATCGGCGGCCCCTGAGACCGGGCACTGCGCCACGACTTGTTCCGTTCGAGGATCCACGACGTCGAACGTGGCATCGGTGGTTGCCGGAACAAATCGTCCGTCAATAAAATTCTGGAGGAGAGGAAGGCTCATGTGAATCACTCTGCTTCTTGGCTTTGGCGGGACGTCGGTGTCGAGATGAGAGTCGAGACGAGAGGTGTCGAGAGTCGAAAAAATGAGACGGCTCAGGCATCTGCTGCCCAAGCTCACGCCGGACCGGCGCAGGCCACATCGCCGCTGGAGCCCGGTGCGACACGCGTTGCGCGACTACAGCGCGGGCTAAGGTCCTAGGTGACGCCAGTATCGTAAACACACACAACCAAGTATGTCGAACGTCACGTTTCACGCTTCAAGGAACCGCAGAAACACGCGGAAAAGTCAGCCCCGCGCAAGGCACCTGGCCGTTACTTCGTCAAAAAATGTAACGCAAACCACAGATTCGCCCGCTGCTCGGCGTCCTCGATGTCGACGCCGAGCGCCCTCCTCAGGCGCACAAGGCGCGCGGGGACGGAGTTGCGATGCACCCCCAGGCGCTCCGCGATGCGCTGCACCGCCCCGGCCTCGCTGAGGTAGATCTCCAGCAGCTCGAGCAGGTCGGGCCGATCCGCGACGCTCCTCAAACGAGTGCGCGCGAAGGCGCGGGCCCGATCCTCGTCCAGGAGATCCGTGACCGACGGCAGTCCCGAGGCCTCCCAGCGCACCGCTTGCCCGAGCCGCTGAGCGCCAGTGCAGACGGACAGCGCCTGCTGTGCGGCCCGCGACAGGTCGGCAACACCGGCACGGCCGCTGACGCCGATCCGCATCCGCCCCGCCCATGGCGTGACACGACTGTCCTTGAGAAGCCCGAGAACGCGTTCGGCCTCACCAAGAACCGTCAGGCGGCCCCCACTCCGGTCCGTGCGCCACAGGAGACGCTCCCCCACCGGAGCCCCCCTCTCCTCGACAAGCAGCCGGGCCAACGCCGTCGAGAGCCCGGCGACAGCGGCACTATCGCCCTCGAGGCAGATGACGCGCCATTGATGGCCGCCGTCGGGTCCGATCATCGACCGCCGCGGCGGAGACGGAAGCCGTGTGAGGACGAGAACCCGGGCCTGATCGGCCAGAGCCATCCCCTGCGCCACCTCACCTGCCAGGAGATGCCCGGTTGATGCCCCCACGAGCTGGAGGAGCCATCCGGTGAACGCCTTGGAGGACTCGGCGATGAGATTCAGGAATGACCAGGCGAGATCGACTCCCAGGGCCTGGGCGCGCGTGAGCGTCTCCCACTGCACGGTCGCCAGGTAGCTCTCGGGCTCCCCGGTCATGCCGACGGGACGGACAACCAGCCGCATGTCGCCAAGGTCGACCGCCCCGGCTCCTCGCATCCCTCCCGGACGGATCCTGGCGATGCACTCGGCGACCTCGTCGTCGATCTGCGGGGCTGCCGGACCGAAGGGACCGACCACTGTGCGTCCCGCGGCGTCCCGTAAGGACACCTCCCCTCGCAGGATCGAGGCCAGGGCACGCATGATCGCGCTCTGGTTGTCCTTGGCGGCCGCGCGCGTCAGCTGCTGCAGGACCAGGATCTCCTCGTCGCCCGCCCCCTCGGCGCCGACCGCGGGCCCGGCCGCCTGAAGCATGGCCCCCACATCACGGCTGATGGAGGCGAAGGAGACGTCGAGGGGGACCTCGAGGAGATTGAGTCCTCCGACACGGCAGGCCTCGCGCAGGTCGTCGGGCACGGCGTCGAAGGCGATGCCGGTTCCTAGCCCGAGCGCGGCGACTCCTGCCTCGACCAGTGATGCCACGTACTGCCGCCATGTGCCCGCCTCGGTGTCGGCCATGACGAGGCCCGTGGTGAGAACCAGCTCACCACCCTCGAGGTAGGAAGCCGGTTGCAGGAGCTCGGTCGCGACGACCCAGGTGACTGCGGCGCTCGGTGCGGGCAGGAGCACCGCGCGAACCCCCAGTTCCGCTCGATCCACGAGATCCGACACCAGCACCATGCCTGGATTCAAACACTGTTCTGTGCGTGCTGCACAGGATTCGTGAAATCTTGTGCAGCACGCTTAGGTGCTCTGCCCTAGGCACTGGCTTAGCCTGAAGCAGAACTCATAGCCGAGCTCGTTTCTACGACATCCCCGGAGCGCTCTGTTCCACTGCAGCTCTCCGCCCGTCACGACACACTGTGAGGTCCACATGGCAACGCTGCCCCAGACCATTCATCTCGCCACTCCACTGCCCGGCCCCGAGGCCCGTACCCTTGACGAACGCGCCGGCACCGCACTACCACGCGCCCTGACCGCAGCCATGCCGACCTTCGCACGGCGCACGGACCGCGGTGTCCTGGAGGACGTGGACGGCAACCGTCTCATCGACTTCGGATCAGGCATCGCGGTGACAACCGTGGGCGGAGCGGCGGCGCCCGTCGTCGCTGCGATCCAGAAGCAGGCCGAGAATCTGACACACACCTCCTTCGCCGTCACGAGGTACGCCGGGTACGTCGAGGTCGCCGAACGCCTGAACGCACTGACTCCGGGCAGCTTCCCGAAGAAGACCGCGTTGTTCAACTCCGGGGCGGAGGCCGTCGAGAACGCCATCAAGCTCGCCCGGAGGCACACCGGCCGCCAGGCAGTGGTCTGCTTCGACCACGCCTTCCACGGACGCACCTCCCTGACCATGGGACTGACGGCCAAGGTCGCCCCCTACAAGGGCGGCTTCGGTCCCTTCGCCCCGGAGCTCTACCGGGTCCCCGGCTCCTACCCCTACCGAGACGGGTTGGACGGCGAGGCCGCCGCCGAGCGCACGATCAGTCAGATCGAGAAGCAGGTGGGGGCCTCCTCCGTCGCCGCTGTCATCATCGAGCCCATTCAGGGCGAAGGCGGGTTCATCGTTCCGGCGCCAGGCTTCCTCAGCGCGCTCCAGCGCTGGTGCCGTGACAACGGCGCCGTCTTCATCGCCGACGAGATTCAGTCGGGAATCGCTCGCACCGGGGCGTGGTTCGCCTGTGACCACGAGGGAGTCGTTCCCGACCTGGTGACGACCGCGAAGGGCCTGGCCGGGGGCATGCCGCTGTCGGCAGTCACCGGTTCGGCCGAGATCATGGACTCCGCCGAACCGGGCGCCCTCGGAGGAACCTACTGCGGCAACCCCCTGGCCTGCGCCGCCGCCCTGGCGGCCTTGGACATGATCGAGGAGCACGATCTCCTTGAACGGGCTCGCGCGATCGGCGAGACCGGCATCCGCCTGATGGAGCAGTGGAAGGCGAAGGATCCTCGCATCGGCGAGGTCCGGGGCAAGGGCGCCATGATGGCTCTCGAGCTCGTCGACCCCGTCTCACAGAAGCCCGATGCCGCTCTGACCGCCGCCGTCGCACAGGCCGCGCGCGCACGCGGTCTGATCCTGCTCACCTGCGGCACCTACGGCAACGTCATCCGCCTGCTACCGCCGGTCACCATGCCAGACGAGCTGTTCGTCGAGGGCATGGGGATTCTTGAGCAGGCACTCCGAGACCAGTCCTGACACCCCACCCACTTCTCGAGGCCGTACCGGCCTCAGCTCACGTTCCTCCACCCGACCAGTCCAGGAGACAGCTCTATGCCCTCGACCCAGAACCCCCTCGCCGACGCTCGGACACAGCTCGCCGAGGCGATCCAGTTCCTCGGCTTCGACGAAGGAATGCGCCGCATGCTCGAAACCGCCCGGAAGGAGGTGACAGTCTCCATCCCGCTGCGACGCGACGACGGCACGATGGACCTGTATATCGGGCACCGCGTCCAGCACAACATCTCTCGAGGCCCGGCGAAGGGAGGAATCCGATACTCCCCCAACGTGGACCTTGACGAGGTCCGGGCGCTGGCCATGTGGATGACGTGGAAGTGCGCTCTTCTCAACCTGCCCTACGGCGGCGCGAAGGGCGGTGTCCAGGTCGATCCACGGGCCCACTCGGAACGAGAGCTCGAGCGTCTGACCCGGCGCTACACCTCGGAGCTGATCCCCCTGATCGGCCCCGACAAGGACATCCCCGCTCCCGATATGGGGACCGATGAGAAGACCATGGCGTGGATGATGGACACCTACTCGGTGGCCACCGGGCACACCGTACTGGGAACCGTCACGGGCAAGCCTGTTGACCTCGGCGGCTCACAGGGGCGGGCCGCCGCCACCTCTCGCGGCGTCGTCTACTCCGTCCTCAACGCGATGGAGAGCATCGGGGTGAATCCCTCGCAGGCCACCGCGGTCGTTCAGGGCTTCGGCAAAGTCGGTCGCGGCGCTGCTCGCTTCCTCCACGAGGCGGGCGTGAAGGTCCTGGCCGTGGCGGACGTCTACAGCACGATTCGCAACGACAAGGGTATCGACATCCCCGCGCTCGAGGCCTTCGTGGATGAGACCGGTACCGTCGACGGATTCCCCGGCGCGGACCCGATGCCTGCGAGCGAGCTGTTCGCCGTCGCCTGCGACGTCGTCGTTCCTGCGGCGATCGAGGGGGTCATCACCGAGCAGACGGCGCCGATGATCGATGCCAAGCTGGTCGTCGAGGGCGCCAACGGGCCGACGACGCCCGCGGCCGACGCGATCCTGGCGGACAAGGGGATCCTGGTCGTGCCGGACATCCTCGCCAACGCCGGAGGCGTCATCGTGTCCTACTTCGAGTGGGTGCAGGCCAACCAGTCCTACTGGTGGACCGAGGCCGAGGTCAATGAGCGTCTTCGTACCAGGATGGACCGAGCCTGGGAGGAGGTCACGGACTTCTCCAAGGACCACGGCCTCTCGCTGCGCACCGCGGCGACGACGATGGCCGTCAAGCGCGTCGCCGAGGCCCACGTCGCCCGCGGGCTCTACCCGTGATGCGTGGCAGGCGACAGTCGATACTCAGGGAGCACAACCATGGCTGACACAAGACTCGGCGCGGCGGCTGGCACGGCGGCGGCGTACACGACTCTCGGAGCCCACCCGGCTCTGGCCGACTACCTGCGCAGGATCCGCCCTGAGGACGGGATGCTCCTGGGCGGGCGGATGAAGGCAGCGTCCGACGGCGGGACCTTCGACGTCGTCGATCCCGCCAGTAACGCCGTATTCGCACGCTGCACGGATGCGACGACGGAGGACGCCGCACGCGCCGTCGACGCCGCCTCCGAGGCGCTGCCAGCATGGAGCGCCACCCCGCCCCGGCAGCGCGCGGAGCTGCTGCGGACCCTGTTCGACCTCATGGTGGGCCAGGTCGAGGAGCTCGCGGTGCTCATCAGCGCTGAGAACGGTAAGTCCCTGGATGACGCCAGGGCGGAGGTTCTCTACGCGGCAGAGTTCTTCCGATGGTTCTCCGAGGAGGCGGTGCGCACCGAGGGCGGTTTCGGCACCTCCCCGGCGGGCGGCACCCGAACGATCGTCACGCACCGGCCGATCGGGGTGGTCGCCATGATCACCCCCTGGAACTTCCCAGCGGCGATGGGGACCCGCAAGATCGCCCCGGCCCTGGCCGCCGGGTGCACGGTGGTACTCCGCCCGGCGTCCCTCACACCTCTGACAGCGGTGGCGCTGAGCCATCTGATCCTGCAGGCCGGCGTGCCCGCGGGCGTGGTGAACATCGTGCCCTCGAGCCGTTCCGCGGAGGTGTCGACGACGTGGCTGGAGGACCCCCGGGTCCGAGCGGTCTCCTTCACCGGGTCGACTCAGGTCGGCCGTGTGCTCATGAAGCAGGCGGCGGAGAAGGTGCTGGTGTCGTCCATGGAGCTCGGGGGCAACGCGCCCTTCGTGGTGGCGGCCGATGCCGATGTCGACGCCGCGGTGACGGGCGCTGTTCAGGCCAAGCTCAGGGGTGGTGGCGAGGCCTGCACCGCCGCCAACCGCTTCTACGTCCACCAGGACGTCGCCCAGGAGTTCACCGAGAAGTTCTCCGCCGTCGTCCGCAACCTGAGGGTCGGGCCGGCTCTGGCGGACGAGGCGAACCAGATCGGCCCCCTGGTGACAACGGCTGCCCGCGACAAGATCAACGCCCTGGTGGACGGGGCGGTGGCCGGAGGCGCCGTCGTCTACGCCGAGTCCTCCTGGCCCCAGGAGTCTGCGGGGGCGTTCATACCGGTGCGGGTGCTCACGAATGTCGCCCCCGACGCCGAGATCGTGCGCACTGAGATCTTCGGCCCCGTCGCCCCGATCATCACCTGGGACGATGAGGACGAGCTGCTGACGTGGATCAACGACACCGACTACGGGCTGTCAGGCTATGTCTTCTCCCGTGACCTCGGGTGGGCGCTGCGCCTGGCCGAGCGCATGGAGGTCGGAATGGTCGGCATCAACCGTGGGCTCGTATCCGATCCCGCCGCCCCCTTCGGCGGCGTCAAGCAGTCCGGCATCGGGCGTGAGGGCGCGCGTGAGGGGATCCGCGAGTTCCAGGAGACTCAGTACTACTCGGTCGCCTGGAGCTGAGGGGTCTGCTCCCCAGCAGTGCTCGGCTGCGGGAGTCGATGCCATCGATATGTGTTGGTGCCCCGGGCCGAGAGCCCGGGGCACCAGCACGTTGACGCTCAGGTCGTCAGCGGTTCAGGAGGCCTTGGGGTAGGCCTTCTGGACGGCCTCGAGCATCTCGAGGGCCGAGTAGTAGTCCAGTCGGAAGGACGAGGGCGGCATGTACTGCACCTTGCCGCCGGTCACCGGGGCCGCCGAGCTGAAGGTCTCGTTGGTGGTGACGGCGTTCTTCGCGGTCTCGTCAGCGGCGATGACCACCCAGTTCTCACCGGTCAGTCCCGCCTGGACGTTCTCCGGCGAGAGCTGGACGATGTCCTTGCGATCGCCCATGGACTGGTCGCCCTTGACGCTGTCGGGGACGGCGGCAATGGTGAAGCCCAGGTCCTTGAGGAGCTGGGCCTGCGGGGCCTCCTCGGTGAAGGCGTTGGCGCCCTTGGTGCCGTCCCCGGGGACGGTGAAGACCGAGGTCGCCCCCTTCGGGACGGAGATGGCGCTCTTGGCCTTCTCAGCCTTGGTGGTGTAGTCCTTGACGACGGCGTCGGCCTTGGCCTGGCGGCCGGTGGCCTGCCCCAGGGTCTTGGTGACGTCCTGCCAGGAGTGCGAACCGTAATCGATGACGAGGACGGGCACCTCGAGCTGGCGCAGGCTCTCGACGACCTTGGCGGCCGAGTCCTGTCCGGTCTTGGCCACGATAATGAGGTCGGGGTTGCTGCCCGCGACCGTCTGGGCGAGGTTGTCCTCGGTGCCGTCGATGGCCTTGACGCCCTTGTCGGTGGCCTGCTTGGACCACTGGGTGAAGAAGCCGTTGTCGTCGGTCTTCTCATCCTTCTTCTTGGCCGGCGTCGAGGCGACCACCGGGGCGTCGAGGGCCAGCAGCGATCCGGTCAAGGTCACGGAGGTGGACACGATGCTCTTGGGCTCGGCCTTGATCTCGACGTCGACGCCGTCGTCCCCCTTGATGGTGACCGGCCAGGTGACCTTGGTGGAGGCCTCGGCCGAGGCCGCACCGGAGGCTCCGGCTGAGGCCGCTCCGGAGGCCCCTGCGGAGCCGGCGGCGGTGGAGGTGGAGGTGGAGGTTGAGCTGGAGGAGCCGCAGGCCACCAGGCCGGTGCTCAGCACCATGGCTGCCACGGCGAGGAGGCCCTGCCTCAGGCGGCTGGAGCGCCGCGAGGATGCGTTCATCTATCTGTGTTCCTTTCTTGTCCGTCCTGCTGGGAACGAGCAGTCGGGCTGGTTCCTGCCGAGGCGGGATCGGCAGAGGGCTGCGGGGCCGGACCTCCGGTGGAGTCGGTGGGAGCGGCGCGGGTCGCGGCAGAGTCAGGGCCGGCCGGCGCATTCGCGCCCAGATGACGGGGCACCACCATGGGGGTGCCGGCCACCGGGTCGGGGGCGATGACGGCCGCCAGGCCGAAGACCTCCTCAACGAGGTCCTCGGTGAGGATCGCGCGCGGGGAGCCGGTGGTGCGGACCCGGCCCTCGTGCATGACGATCATGTGCTCGGCGCAGCGCGCCGCCTGGTTGAGGTCGTGCAGGACGGCCACCACCGTGCGGCCGTCGGCGTTGAGGCGGCGGCACAGCTGGAGGATGTCGACCTGGTGGGCCAGGTCGAGGAAGGTGGTGGGCTCATCGAGCAGGATCGTCTCGGTGCCCTGAGCCAGGGCCAGGGCGATCCACACGCGCTGGCGCTGGCCGCCACTGAGCTCGTCGACGGGGCGGGCGGCCAGCTCGGTGACCCCCACCATCTCCATAGCCTCCTCAACGGCCTGCCTGTCCTGCCGCGACCACTGGCGGAACAGGCCCTGGTGGGGGAAGCGACCGCGGGCCACGAGATCGCGCACCAGCATGCCGCCGGGCACGGTGGCGCTCTGGGGCAGCAGGCCGACCCGGCGGGCGACCTCCTTGGTGCCCAGGCGAACGATGTCGGCACCGTCGAGGAGTACCGCTCCTCGGGCGGGCCGGTGCAACCGGGCCAGGGCACGCAGCAACGTGGACTTCCCGCAGGCGTTGGGCCCCACGATGGCGGTGAAGACACCGGCGGGGATGTCGACGTCGAGGTTGCGGGAGACCACGTGGCGCTCGTAGGCGATGGTCGCGCCCCGGGCGGCCAGGCGAGCCCCGGGGGCGGCCGGTCCGGCGGCGGTGTTCGACTCGGTGGAGGGCAGGTCGGTCACAGGGATCTCCTTCCGCGCGCCGCCACGGTCAGCGCCACCATGAGGTAGAGGCCGCCGACGGCGTTGGTCACCACGCTCACGGGCATCGACTCGAGCACGAGCTGGCTGAGCAGGTCGGCACCCACCATCAGAAGGCTCCCGGTCAGGCCGCTCACGAGCAGCGGGGACTGCGGGGAGCCGGTGAGGAGACGGGCCAGGTGAGGGGCCACGAGGGCCACGAAACCGATGGGGCCGGCCGCCATCGTCACCACCGCCACCAGCACGGTGCCCAGCAGGATGAGAACAGCGCTGGCGCGGCGGGTGGGGCTGCCCAGGATGGTGGCCACCTGCTCCCCCAAGGCCAGGACCTGTAGGTGGCGGGAGGCCAGGAGGATGAGGGCGACAGTGACCCCGATGGCCAAGCAGGTCGGGGCCACCACCGGCCACCGGGCGGCCCCGAGGGTGCCGGTGATGGCCTTGAGGGCGCCCAGGCCCTCGTCGTCGTCGACCCGTACCAGCAGCCAACGGTTGACGGAGACGAGCATGGAGCTGATGGCGATCCCCACGAGGATGAAGCGCAGGCCGGTGAATCCGCCGCGCAGGGAGACGAGGTAGGTCACCGTCCCGACAGCGGCCCCGCCGATGAAGGAGGCCAGGGAGGCCGAGAGCATGGAGCCGGGCAGAAGGAGGATGCTGACGAGGATCCCGGTCTGCGCACCCGTGCTGAAACCGATGAGGTCGGGCGAGCCCAAGGGGTTGCGGGTGATGGTCTGGAAGAGGGCGCCGGCCACGCCCAGGGCCAGGCCCGCCACGAGCCCCAGCACGATCCGGGGCAGCTTCCACTTCACCACGACGACCTGGACGATCTTGCGCCCCTGCCCCTGGAGCGCGTCGATGACCTCCTGGGTGGAGACGGGGAACTTCCCTAACCGCAGGGAGACCACGGCCACTGCGAGGCTGAGCACCAGCAGCATGAGGCCGACGATGACATGGCTCGGGGCGATGAGCACCGACCAGCGGCCGACGACGATCCACAGGCGTCCGGCGTCGGCCCCCACGTGGAAGCTGCGCCGCGGGCCGGTGCCGGCGGGAGGACGCACCGGAGCGGCGGCACGGTTCAGCCTGATCCCCCTCATGAGGCCCGGTCCTTCATCCGCAGGACCATGAGCAGCAGGACGGGTGAGCCGACGAAGGCCGTCAGCAGACCGACCTGCATCTCACCGGGACGGGCCAGGACGCGGCCCAGGACGTCGGCGGCCAGGACGACGACGGGGCCGCCCAGCGCGCACAGCGCGACGATCCAGCCCCGGTGGGGTCCCATGAGCCAGGAGGCCGTCAGCGGCGCCATGAGGCCGACGAACCCGATGGGGCCGGCCACCGTGGTGGCGGTGGCGCACAGGAGCGTGACGACCACCAGGCTCAGGCCCCGCACGAGGGCGACCCGGGTGCCCAGCGCGGCGGCGACGTCGTCGCCCAGGGCGATGTTGTCCAGGGCGCCGGCCAGCAGGATGGCCGCGCCGGTCCCCGCCACCACGAGGGCGGCCACGGGCAGCAGGGGGATGTCGGTGCGGGTCAGGGAGCCGACCTCCCAGTCGATGAAGGTGCGGAACAGGTTCGGCATCGTCAGCACGACGCCCCGGATGACCGCCCCGGCGAAGGCCGAGAAGGCGACACCGATGAGCACCAGGCGCACCGGCGAGGAGCTCGAGGCGCCGATCATGCCGATGACCTGGACCAGTGCGGTCGCCACCAGCGCTCCGCCCGCGGCCAGGGCCAGCTGGTTGGGGACCGGGAGCACGCCGAGCGCGGCGGTTCCCAGGACGATGCCCAGCGAGGCTCCGGCGTTGACACCGAGCAGTCCGGGCTCGGCCAGGGGGTTGCGGGTGACGGCCTGCATCACCGCGCCGGCCACCGCCAGGGCGGTCCCGACGAGCACGCCCATGATGGTGCGCTGCACGCGCAGGACGTTGATGTTGTAGGAGATGTTGGAGGCGTCGGGGTGGAGCAGGTAGTGGGTGACCTGGCCGGCGGGGATCCTGGAGGAGCCGACGAACAGGGAGGCCAGGACGCACAGGGCCAGCAGGATGGCCGCGGTCAGGAGAATGGCCGGGCGGCGTGCGATCACGCGAGCACTCACCTCCGCCACTGCCTGAGAACGGGGGCGAGAACGGCCCCGAGGACCCTGATCGGCATCTACTCTCCCCACACCTGAAGTACAAAGGTCAACCTAACCTAAGATGTCAGCCAGAGTCTGTCAAACACAGGCTGGCCTGTTGGTTTATTCACCGTATTACCCCTACCCAACAGCACGGACATGCTCGTGCATATCCTCCTCACGGAGTATGTCGTGCGCGTATACACTCAGCGTATAGTCGCGGCCATGGAATCGAAACTCACTCTTCTTGGGCTGCTCAGCGCCGGGCCTGGGCACGGATACGACCTCAAACGCTCCTGGGACCACTGGTTCGCCGCCTCCAAGCCGCTGGCCTACGGCCAGGTCTACGCCACGCTCGCCCGCCTGGTGCGCGACGGGCTCATCACTCAGATCGAGACCGAGCCCGGCGCCGGCCCGGAGCGCAAGCGCTACGAGGTCACCGACGCCGGGCGCCAGAGCGTCGAGCAGTGGCTGCTGACCCCGGTCACCCCGGCCGGCGACGTCCAGGCCGACATCTTCGCCAAGACCGTCATCGCCCTCATGCTCGACGACGACGCCGGACGCCTCCTCGACCTCCAGCGCGCCGAGCACATGGCGCGTATGCGCGAGCTGACCCGCCTCAAGCAGGACGGAGACCTGCGCACGGTGCTGCTGGCCGACCACGCCCTGTTCCACATCGAGGCCGACCTGCGCTGGATGGAGACCACCGCGGCCCGCCTGAGCGAGCTGCGCGAGGAGGTGCGCTCATGAACGCCACCCCCGTCACCACCGCCGTTACCGCCGGCGTCACG
>ERZ773021.203-NODE-203-length-38686-cov-17.8628_pt1 | contig 38686 bp, 29 predicted proteins | sample MGYA00511668_ERZ773021 | MGnify/ENA primary metagenome ERZ773021 (study PRJEB29015, sample SAMEA2737961) | human oral metagenome | biome: human oral; feature: human-associated habitat; material: dental | place: China | collected 2032 ... | reverse complement strand
AGCGCGCTTCCATGGCATGGAAGAGGTCGGGGGTTCGAATCCCCCTAGCTCCACAGAAAACTTCGACATCCGGTTTCGGGTGTCGATTTTTTGTTGCTTGAGCAGTGGTCGTGCTTGTGGTTGCAGCTTGGTCAGTTGTTTTATCCGAAATATAACGTTTCGGTATCGGCATGCGGGATGCTCACAATCTGTCAAACTGAGAAAGCATTGAAAATAGGTGGATTCGTCTGTAACGACTTACTGATAAAACCTTGAAAAGTACTGTACCGCGTGGAAAGATTGACCTGTTCTTGTTCCATTGTGTGAGGCCGGTAGTCAATGTCGTTCCAGCTCACTCGTACGCATACGTCCGTGGTCCTCGCTGCAGCCACGATCGCAGCTGCCCTCGTCGTCATCCCCACTCTCGCTGAGGGAAATGCGACGACCAGCGACGCGTTCTGCAACGCCCTGTCGGGGGCGGAAGGTCGTATCGCCGCTGAATACAATCCGCTTCTGGCGAGCTACGCCGCCGCAGCCGCGGGTAACTCTGCGACTCCCGCCCTGGACCCCGCCCATGAGTCCGAGCTGCGAGCTGCCCTCGCCGATGCGCAGGCTGCACTCGAGGCTGCGAAGCAGAGTGCCCTTGAGCCCGCAACGTCCACCGGTGAGGCTGCGTCTGCAGCGGATACTGCGAGCCGTGGCCTCGACTGGGTCGACTGGTCCCAGGTCGACGACGCCACCCAGGCGCGCATCATCGAGGCTCTCGTCATTCAGAAGATGAACGCCTACCGAGCCAACGCTGGCCTGCCCGAGCTGGTTGTCTCCGATACGGTGACCACCGACGCTCGCGCGTGGAGCAAGCACATGTCGGACAGTGATGACTTCAACCACGACCCGGACTACAAGTACTTCGGCGCGGGCAAGCTCGACGGCGGTGACACGACCTACGCCGGTGAGAACATCGCCTACAACCATCGAGAGAACTTCGGCGACAAGTGGGGCGCCTATGGCACCTCCAAGAATCCGATGCAGGCGGCGGACGCACTCTTCGATCAGTGGAAGAACTCCTCTGGCCACGACAAGAACATGCTGGCCCAGAACAACGTTGTTGGCGTCGGCGTGCATATCGCGAAGCACGGTAACTTCACGCGTATCTACGGCACTCAGAAGTTCTACGCTGTCACCGGCGGCTCGCCCAACGTGTCGCGCTTCCACACGACTGGCGATACTGCGTCCGCGTACGGCTTCGACGGTGCCGCTTTCAACGCCGACAACACCAACTACGTCTCCGGCCTCGCGGGTGGCGGCGACGCGCAGCGCGCCAACTCCTGGCAGAACAAGGTGGGTTCCCTTCCCGGTGTCGCCCTCCCCGTTGACGTGTCGAGCCTCCCCGCAAACGCTGGATCTGCTGCGCCCGCGACCTCGACGCCCGCACCCGCCGACACCGCACCCTCTGCTGAGCGTCAGCAGGCCGTGATCGACACGCAGGCATCTGTCAACGCCGCTCAGGCTGCTCTGGACGAGTATCTGGCCTCGGCTGAGGAAAGGGAGCCCGTCACCTCTCTCGTAGATATCGACGCTGAGCTTGATCGTGTCGCGGAGTCCATTGCATCCCAGACCGCCGTGCGCCCCGAAAAGGATGGTGGCGTCACGCTGCAGGGTGGCGAGAACGCTGGCCGCTACTTGACCGCCACCGAGTATCGCGATGCCCTCACGCGTTGCACGACCCTCTCTGTCGAGCAGGATGGTAACAGCCTCTCCGCGGGTGACGGGGTAGATTCGACGCCGGATCAGCAGGCCCCGTCGGTTGAGACACCCGCGCTCGCGAACGGTGATGGCAACCCGGCTGCACCTGAGACGAGCACTCCCGCCGACGATCAGGGCGTGGTGACCGCTCGCCTCGACATCACCCCGAGTGCTGATCCGACGCAGGTATCCGTCCCCGCAGCCCAGGATGCTTCCACCCCGACGCAGGTGCGCGCTGATGCCCTCGCAGCGACCGGTGCGTCCTCCGTGTGGGTGGGCGTGGGAGCCGTCGCGGTCCTGGTCGCTGGAGCCGGTGCGGTTGTCGCATCGCGTCGAGCCAAACGCTGACGCAACACTCTGAAGCCCCGCCGGTGAGTTCGCTCATCGGCGGGGCTTTTTCGTGCGTATTGATGCCTTTTCGCTGCGACTGGAAACGCGGATGGCGTCTTATTTGGTGCGTCATATTACCTTGTGTATAGTCAGTAAAGGAATGCTGCGAAACTAATGTGCATTCGTCGACAGAGCGTACCTGTCCCGCTGAGGGGATGTGCGCGCTCACCGTCTTCTATTCAGAGAGGAATAAGATATGCGACCCATCAATCTGCGCAGGAGCGTGATGGTGGCCCTTGGTGCTGCCGCCCTCGTTGTTGGTCCGTTGGCTCCCGCTTATGCCTTCCCAGCCGTCTCGAGCCAAGGCGGGGAGCCTGTGGGCGTCGCTGCCGAGGTCCCGATGGGGGAGCCGACGGCGGATCCCACCGCTGAACCTACCCCGGATCCAGCCCCCACCCCGGAACCGGCCCCCGCGCCGAAGCCCTCGTGGAAGATGGATTCGGTGGGCTGGTGGTACGACCTGGACAATGGGTCGTACGCACGTGATGAAAAGCGTGACATCGATGGGGCAACATACCGATTCAACGGTAGCGGATACATGGTGACCGGATGGTACAACCTTGGGGGAGCGTGGGAGTACTTTGCGCCCTCGGGTGCTCAGGTGCGTGGATGGGCCAACGTGTCGGGAACCTGGTACTTCCTGGACCCGCAGAGCGGAGTGATGCGTACTGGCTGGATCACGGTCGATGGCACTTGGTACTACCTGGGTGCCTCTGGTGCGATGGCGACTGGCTGGCTGAACCAGGGCGGTACCTGGTATTACTTCGGTGCTTCGGGAGCGATGGTGCGCGGATGGAGTGCGATTGGTGGTTCCTGGTACTACTTCAACGAGTTGGGTGCGATGGTCACCGGCTGGCTCAGCCAGGGAGGCTCCTGGTACTACCTGAACGCGTCCGGCGTCATGAAGACCGGCTGGCTCAGCCAGGGCGGTACCTGGTTCTACCTGAACGGCTCGGGCGTCATGGTGAGTGGTTGGAACGCGATCGGTGGCTCCTGGTACTACTTCAATGAGTCCGGCGCGATGGTCACCGGTTGGCTCAGCCAGGGAGGCTCCTGGTACTACCTGAACGCGTCCGGCGTCATGGTGACAGGTACTCAGTGGATCGGCGGCGAGCGCCACTGGTTCTACGACTCGGGCGCATGGTGGGGCCTGTACCCGGTCGCCTCGGCAGGCAATGGATCGGGAGGGGCGGATGTCGCAACTGGCAATCGCTACAAGGCAATCTGTCACGATGGGTCTGAGAGCTTTTCGTCTCCGGGGGCTTCTGACTATCGGGGTATGTGTGCCGGGCACGGAGGAATTGCATACAAGCTTGGGTATGGTTGGTGACCTTCTGAGTGCTCGTGCGCGGTGATGCGTCATCGGTGGTCTCGTCGGCAAGAATGCTTGCCGACGAGACCTTTTCTTGGCGTTGAGGCGCTGCGATCGTCTCCGAGTTTCCGAGCCTGCGAAACTTCGGAGCTCGCCGGGGTTGTTCGGCCTCGCCGGTGGACGCCTGTGTCTCGGACGCGGCCCTACCTGTGAATTGGGGTGTGCGGCGACGAGCGTTCCGATGTCTTGGCTCCGTTGCATTAACGACGTGTCGGCTCTTAGCGCCGCGGCATACCTGGATCGGGTGAGGGGCCGGAATATGGCGTGTATCACGAACGGCAAGAGTCCCTGATTCTATCCCTCACGCTCCTGGAGGGGAGTGAGGCGGCGAGGTTAGACAGTGTGGGCGAGGCTGTGAATGCGCGTTGTGAACACCCCGTCGAGCTGGGATAAGATCCCGGCCTAACCGTGAGGGATAGGGCTGGCCGTCTCCGTTTGTCCTATGGTTATCGAGGCGCTTTGACATGAGCACTTGATTATCAAGGAACCGTTATGTATACTCAGCAATGCGTTACTACAAAACCCTAGTGAGTGAGGTGGCGCCATTCACATTCGTTCCAACGAAGCCTACGCAGGATGTGCGCCCCACGAAAGGAAAGCCCATGCGCCCCATCAATGTTCGCACTCTTATGATCGCCGCCGTGAGCGCTGCCGTTCTCGCCGGAACTGTCGTTCCCGCTAACGCGGCCGAGCTGACCGATCCCGGCGCTCCCGCCGAGGTCGCCGCCGCCACTGAGGAGCAGCCCGCCACCGACGGTGCGGCCGCCGAGGAGCAGCCCGCCGACGACGCCGCTGCCGCCGAGGAGCAGCCCGCCGACGGTGCCGCCGCCGAGGAGCAGCCCGCCACCGACGGTGCCGCCGCCGAGGAGCAGCCCGCTGACGACGGCGCGGCCGCCGACGATGGTGCTGCCTCCTGGAAGCAGGACGGTAAAGGCTGGTGGTTCGACCTCGGAGATGGAACCTACGCCAAGAACGAACTCATCGAGATTGATGACGTCGTCTACCGCTTTGATGAGAACGGCTACATGATCACCGGCTGGCACAACCAGGAGGGGGAGTGGGAGTACTTCGCTTCCTCCGGTGCCCAGGCCTTCGGTTGGAACGTTATCGACGGCTCCTGGTACTTCCTGGATCCTGAGACCGGCTTCATGCAGACCGGCTGGATCAATGTTGACGACTCCTGGTACTACCTGAACGCCTCGGGCGACATGGCCATGGGCTGGGTCAACTACAACAACGAGTGGTACTACCTGACCGGCTCCGGTGCGATGGCCACCGGCTGGACCCTGGTCGGCGGCACCTGGTACTACCTGAACGCCTCGGGCGTTATGCTCATCGGCTGGGTCGAGGTTGAGGGTTCCTGGTACTACCTGAACGCCTCGGGCGCGATGGTCACCGGTACGCAGTGGATCGACGGCGAGCGTCACTGGTTCTTCCACAACGGTACCTGGTGGGGCGCTTGGAAGTGATCGGCGCGCATGAGCTGTGAGTGAGCGACGCTCACTCGGACGCAATCACGCACGCAAGGCCCCGGCCTCGTCCATTCACGGTAACGAGGCCGGGGTTGCTTATGCGACGCTAGTGTTCCCTGAGGGAGTCGGGACGGCAGACGAAGGGGGCGTGGCCACGTGGCCACGCCCCCTGGCGTCGTTGTGAGGCTGATCAGCCCGCGGCGTCCACCGCCTGGTTGGCGATCTGACGTTCACACACGTCGATGAGCTCACGGATGATGCGGATCGTGCCGGCGGATGCGTCCGTGTGAGCCTCGATCCAGGCCTTGCCGGAGGCAACCACGTCGACCTCGGGGGCGTAGCCCGCCAGCGCGTTCGGGAAGAGCAGCGTCGTGAGGTCCTCGGCGGTGTGGAAGGTGAAGGTCTCCCAGATGCCCGCCAGGGCCTCGAAGTACTCGCCCACGTAGCTGGCGTATGCCGACGGGTTGGTGCGCGCCTGCGCCCAGAAGCCCGAGATCATCGCCCAGCGGGTGTCGTTGGGGATCGAGGTGTCGGTGAGGACCTTGTCCCACACGTCGGCCTTGATCCACTCGCCCTCGCGAGCCGCACGAGCAGCGGCCGCGTTCTGGTGGCCGGTCATCGTGTCGTCGGTGGCCTCCAGGGCTGCGATGTCCTCCTCGGTAGCGGCATTGCCGCGCACCAGGGCGATCAGCAGGTCCCACTTGAGGTCGACGTCAAGGTCCAGGCCGTCCAGGGTCTGGGTACCGTCGTAGAGGGCGCGGATGGCCTCGAACTGTTCGGGGCTGGTCGCGTTGCGGGCCGCAGCGGCGACGAGCATCCGCTGCGCGTCGGAGCCGGAGGCGGCCGTGCGAGCCAGGAGGAGCAGGCGACGGCCCGTGTCCTCGGCGGCCTCAGCGCGGTAATTCGGTGCCACGAAGGTGCGCACGGCCTCGTCGATGTGACGCAGGGTGAGCGTCAGGAGGCTCATGTTGTCCTCGACGGGAACGGCACGCAGGGCCAGGTTCAGGTAGTCGCGTGCCGGCATCTCGCCGTCGCGGGTCATATCCCACGCGGAGGCCATGACAACTCCGCGGGTCAGCGAATCCGTGAACTTGGTGATGTTGGTGATCGCGAAGGCCAGGGACTCCTCGTCGAGGCGGACCTTGGCGTAGCCGAGGTCTCCGTCGTTGACGAGGATGAAATCCGGGCGAGCGATGCCCGCGGCAGCCTCGATCACCGTGGACGCGCCGTCAATGTCGAGCTCCTCGCGGAAGACCTGGGCCAGCGTCCCCTCTTCGGTCAGCGAGTAGCCGGCCACACCCATGCGGTGCGGGCGCAGCGAGGCACCCTCGGAGAAGGCTTCCTGCGTGATCTCGAGGCGCTCGATCGTACCGTCCTCAGAGGTCGTGACGACCGGACGCAGGAGGGTGACGCCGGCTTCCTCCAGCCACACCTTCGACCACGACGCCAGGTCGCGGCCCGAGGCGGCGGCCAGCTCGGAGAGCAGGTCGTCCAGCGTGGCGTTGGCGTAGGAGTGCTTCGTCAGGTACTCGTGCAGACCCGCGAAGAAGGCATCGCGTCCCACGTAGGAGACGAGCTGGCGCAGCACGGAGGCACCCTTGGCGTAGGTGATGCCGTCGAAGTTGACCTCGACGTCGGCGAGGTCGCGGATCTCGGCTGTAATCGGGTGGGTCGTGGGCAGCTGATCCTGCTTGAGGCCCCAGTCCTTGCGGACCATGAAGCCCGTCCATCCTTCGGTGTACTTGGTGGCCTCGGCCAGAGCCAGGTGGCTCATGAACTCGGCGAAGGACTCGTTGAGCCACAGGTCGTTCCACCACTTCATGGTGACCAGGTCGCCGAACCACATGTGCGCGAGCTCGTGCAGGATCGTGTTGGCGCGAGCCTCCATCTGAGCCTCGGTGGGACGGGTGCGGAATACGTAGGCGTCGCGGAAGGTCACGCAGCCGGCGTTCTCCATAGCGCCCGCGTTGTACTCGGGCACGAAGATCTGATCGTACTTGGTGAAGGGATAGGCGATGCCGTAGGCGCCCTCGAAGAACTCGAAGCCCTGGCGGGTGATCTCGATGATCTCGTCGGCATCCAGGTGCTCAACGATCGAGGCGCGGGCGTAGACGCCCAGGTCGATTGTACGGCCGTCGGAGGAGGTCAGCGTGGCCGTCGTGCCCTCGTAGGGGCCGGCGACGATCGCGGTGATGTAGGTCGACATGACCTCGGTGGTTGCGAAGTGGTAGATCCAGGCCTCGCCCTCTTCCTCGGGGGTGGGGGTCGGCGCGTTAGAGAAGACCTTCCAGCCCTTGGGGGCCTTGACCGTCAGGGTGAAGGTGGACTTCAAGTCAGGCTGCTCAAAGGTCGTGTAGACACGGCGGGCGTCCGGGACCTCGAACTGGGAGTAGGTGTAGGCCTGTCCGTCGGCGGGGTCAACGAAGCGGTGCAGGCCCTCTCCTGTGTGCATGTACTGGCAGGATGCCTCAACTTCGAGGACGTTGTGTTCGGCAAGGTTCTCCAGCGCGATGCGGTTGTCCTGGTGCACCGAGAAGGGGTCCAGGGTATTGCCGTTCAGCGTGATCGAGTGGACGTTGTTGGACACGAGGTCGGCGAACGTGGAGGCGCCTTCGCGCGCGTCGAACTCGATGCGGGTGAATGAACCGAAGTCGGTGTCTCCGCGCGTGAGGTCCAGGGAGATCTCATAGCGGGTCACAGAGGAAATGACCGAGGCGCGCTCGGTCGCTTCCTCGCGAGTCAGGTTCAGGCCTGGCATGGGTTGCCTTTCCGTCGATGGAATGGGAGCGCTGTTGCGCTCAACATTCCTATGTTGTCATGTGTTGGGTGTGATTGCGCGGGGCGCGCCGTATTTTGTCGGCTGGGACACGCTTTCACCAGATGGTGACGCGCTCGGAGGGTTCCAACCACATCGCGTCGCCGGGGGTCACGTCGAAAGCCTCGACGAAAGTGTCAAGGTTGCGCAGTACCTGGTTGCAGCGGAACTCGGCGGGCGAGTGGGGGTCGATCGCCAGCATCTGGCGCGCGAACTGGGGACGCGTGGCCGTGCGCCAGGCGCGTGCCCACGAGTAGAAGAAGCGCTGCGGTCCGGTGATGCCGTCGATGACGGGAGCGGACTGCGGGGTCAGCCCCTGCTCGCTGAGCGAGGCCGCCCATGCCTTCCACGCGATGGTCAGTCCGCCGAGGTCGCCGATGTTTTCGCCGATCGTGAGCGCGCCGTTGACGTGGGGGAGCGTGCGTTCCTCGCCTTCCTCCGATTCCTCGTCCTGCTCGAGGAGGATGGCCGGTGTGAGCGCGTCATACTGCTCAATGAGGGCGCGCGTGCGCTCTTCGAAGGCGGCGCGGTCCTCATCCGTCCACCAGTTCGACAGGTTGCCCGCCCCGTCGTAGCGCGAGCCCTGGTCGTCGAAGCCGTGTCCGATCTCGTGGCCGATGACCGCGCCGATCGCGCCGAAGTTCACCGCGTCGTCGGCTTCGGTGTCGAAGAACGGAGGCTGAAGGATCGCGGCTGGGAAGACGATCTCGTTCTGCGTGGGGTTGTAGTAGGCGTTGACGGTCTGGGGGGTCATGTACCACTCGTCGCGGTCCACCGGGCGGCCAAGCTTGGCCCATTCGCGGTCGGTGGCGTGAGCGTTAGCGGCGCGCACGTTCTCGACGATCGTCGCCTCCGGGTCCAGGTGCAGCGTCGAGTAGTCGCGCCACTTGACGGGGTAGCCGATCTTGGGATTGAAGGTTGCGAGCTTGTCCAGCGCTTTCACCTTGGTGTCCTCGCTCATCCAGTCGAGGCCTCGGATCGACTCGCCATAGGCGTCGAGGAGACGGCGCACCAGGGCGTCCATCGCTTCCTTGGCGTCGGGCGGGAAGTGGCGGGCCACCCACGCGCGGCCCATGGCCTCGCCCAGGTAGGCCTCGATAAGTCCGAGGGCGCGCTTCCAGCGCGGACGAAGCTCCTCCGTGCCGGACAGGGTACGGCCGTGGAAGTCGAAGTTCTCGTTGACGAAATCGCTCGACAGGAGCGACGCGTGGCAGTCGATCGCCGAGGCGCTCAGCCATTCCTTGAGCACGGACAGGTCGGTGTCGGCCCACAGGGCGGCGGCAGCCGACAGGAAGTCGGGCTGGTCGACGTTCACGACGAGGCTGGCGACGGGCATGCGCGCGGCCTCCGCCCACGCGTCCCAGTCGAAGCCTGGAGCCAGGGTGGCAATCTCCTCCCAGGGGGTCGGGTTGTCGGAGAGCAGCGGGTCGCGGTTGCTCACGGAATCGCGGTGGTGGGAGGCGATCGCGGTTTCCAGTTCCATGATGCGCGCGGCCGCACCCTCCGGGTCTGCCATACCGGCGAGGCTCAGGAGGCGGGCGGTGTGCGCGACGTAGGCCTCGCGGATCGGCGCGTAGTCGTCCTCGCGGTAGTAGGCCTCGTCGGGCAGGCCGATGCCGGACTGGACGAGGGAGACCATGTAGCGCGAAGAGTCGTGCGGGTCGGTGCCCACGTATGCGCCGATGAGGCCTCCGATGCCCTCGCGCATGAGGCGGCCCATCTCGCGGGCGAGCTCCTCGTGGGTGGTGCAGGCGTGGATTGCGTCGAGGTCGGGGCGCAGGGGAGCGGCACCGGCTTCTTCGATGGTGTCCTCGTTGAGGAATTGAGTCCACAGTGTGGCGATGCGGTGCGCATCCGGATCGTCCAGTGTGCCATCGGCTGCATCCTGGGCGATTGTGCGCGCGTACTTCTCGGATGCGTCGCGCAGCGTGTGGAACGCCCCGTCCATGGGGCGGTCCGCGGGGATCGTGTGGGTCGCCAGCCACGTGCCGTTGACGTGGCGATAGAAATCGTCCTGCGGGCGCACCGTCGAATCGATGTTCGCGGTGTCGAGGACTCGGGCGAGCAGTGTGTTCGTCATGCCTTAACTCTAGGGGGAGAGGTGGGGGTCGCGTGGGATGAGCGTCCATGGGACAGGCATCGCCCGTATTTACGTGATGAGCATGGGACGTAATTCGTCATTTTCTCGCGGAATTGTGCGGGGGAGTGCGGATGTCAGTTTGATGCATCCCCGTCGTGCACATATGTGCACAGCGGTGTGTGCATTCGTGCAAAAAGGGTGTGTAGGGGGCATGATGGAGAGAGCAATGAGGCACTTCCTCATCAAGAAGTGAAGGGATTTTTAACGGTGAAGACACTTCGCACTGACGTGTGTGTCATTGGTGGAGGATCCACCGGTGCCGGCGTCGTCCGCGACGTCGCCATGCGCGGCTTCTCAGCCGTCCTCGTCGACCGGGCGGACATCGCTCAGGGAACCTCCGGTCGCTTCCACGGTCTGCTCCACTCGGGCGGCCGCTACATTGCGTCCGATCCTGAGTCGGCCACCGAGTGCGCCGAAGAAAACGAGATCGTCAAGCGCATCAACGCCAACGCCGTCGAGGCCACCGGAGGCCTCTTCGTCGTGACCGCCCACGACGATGAGGAATACGCGGATCAGTTCCTGGCCCGCGCAGCGGCTGCAAAGGTGCCCGCCGCAGAAATCTCCATCGCCGAGGCGCTGCGTCGCGAACCCCGCCTGGACCCGCGCATCAAACGCGCCTTCGAGGTCCAGGACGGCACGGTCGATGGCTGGCAGATGACCTGGGGAGCGATTCGCTCCGCGCAGGCGTACGGGGCGCAGGTCCTGACCTACCACCGCGTCACCTCCATCGAGCGCGAAGGTGAGCGCATCAGCACCGTCATCGTCCACGACGAGCGCGGGGGTGAGGACGTGCGCATCGAGTGTGGCTTCGTCCTCAACTGCGGCGGCCCCTGGGCCGGACAGATTGCCGCCATGGCCGACTGCCACGGCGTCGACGTCGTCCCCGGCGCCGGCATCATGATCGCCATGAACCACCGGTTGAGCCAATCGGTCATCAACCGCTGCGTGTGGCCCGCCGACGGCGACATCCTCGTGCCCGACCACACCGTGTGCATCATCGGTACGACCGACCTCAAGGCCGACGACCCGGATCGCCTCTCCATCCCCGCCGACCAGGTCCAGCAGATGCTGGACTCCGGCGAGGCCATGATCCCCGGTTTCCGCAAGTCCCGTGCCGTGCACGCCTGGGCCGGTGCGCGCCCCCTCATCAAGGACTCGCGCGTGTCGGCGACCGATACCCGCCACATGGCGCGCGGCATGAGCATTATTGACCACAACACGCGCGACGGCGTCTACGGCATGCTCACCATCGCGGGCGGCAAGCTCACCACCTACCGCCTCATGGCCGAACGCATCGTGGACATCATGTGCGAGGAGATGGGCGAGAAGCGCGCCTGTAAGACCGCCGACGAGGCCGTTCCTCCCGCCAAGGAAGAGCGCCTGTACACGATCGGCCACCGCCTCGACAACGTCGAATCGCGCAACGAATCCCCCTCCCACGAGCAGATCATCTGCGAGTGCGAGATGGCCACGCGCGCCATGCTCGAAAACGTCATGGACACCCTGCCCAAGGGGCAGCTCGATGACGTGCGTCGCCAGATGCGCCTGGGCATGGGCCCCTGCCAGGGCGGATTCTGCTCCCAGCGCGCCGCTGGCATCGCCCACGAGCGCGGAGATATTGACTCGATGCGCGCCAACTCCCTCCTGCGTCTCTTCCTGAAGAACCGCTGGATCGGCCTGTGGCCCATCATGTTCGGCAAGCAAGCCAGGCAGGCCGCACTGGACGCCTGGATTCACGAGGGCACGCTCGACGTCGAGCACCTGCCCGCACCCAGCGAGGAGGTTGTTCGATGAGGGACGTCGTCGTTATCGGCGCTGGCCTGGCAGGCCTGGCCGCATCAATCAAGGCAGCCGACGCGGGACTGAGCGTCACCCTCGTGACTAAGGGCGTGGGTGGCATCCAGCTCGGCACGGGCACGGTCGACATCCTCGGCTACCGCCCCGAGCCGGTCGAGGCACCCCTGGAGGCTCTGGAAGGCCACGTAGCCTCCCGCCCGACCCACCCCTACAGCCACGTCACCCCCGACTTCGTCGGTGCATCCGTCGCATGGTTGCGTGACCTCGTCGGCGCGGACGCCCTCACCGGCGATGAGACCCGCAACGTGCGCATCCCCACCGGCGTCGGCGCGCTGCGCCCCACCTGCCTGATCCCGCCCTCGATGAAGGCCGGCATTCCCCAGGTGGGCGCCCGCTACGCCATCGTCGGACTGACGCGCTTCAAGGACTTCTACCCCGGCCTCGTCGCCGAGAACCTGACACGCCAGAACGGCCCCGACGGCGCCCCCATCAAAGCCCGCGCCCTCAATGTTGACTACGTCGTGCGCGAGGGTGAGGTCGACTCGACCGGCACCAACCACGCGCGCAGCCTCGACCACGAGGAGAACCGTGCGCGCCTGGCAGACCAGATCCGCCCCCTCCTCCAGGACGGCGAGATCGTCGGCCTGCCCGCCGTCCTCGGCCTCGACGACCCGAATGCCTGGCGCGACCTCGCAGATAAGCTCGGCCACCCCGTCTTCGAGATCCCGATCCAGCCCCCGTCGGTGCCCGGCATGCGCCTGAACGCCCTGCTGACCCGCATCGCCTCCGACAAGTGCCGCGTCATCCTCGGATCCCCGATCAAGGCCGTGCACACGGCAGATGGACGCGTGAGCGCCGTCGAATACGCCAGCGCGGGACGCTCCACGATCGTGGAAACCCGATCCCTCATCCTCGCCGCTGGCGGCTTCGAATCCGGCGCCCTCGACATGGACTCCTACGGCACCGTGCGAGAGACCATCTGCGGGCTGCCCGTCATGGGCGCCTCCGGACAGCTCCTGCACGCCGACTTCTGGGGCGAGGACCAACCCCTCTTCCTGGCCGGCCTCGCCGTCGACGACAACATGCGCGTCCTGAACGAGGAAGGCGCGCCCGTGTGCCCGAACCTGTACGCGGCCGGAGGCAACCTGGCCGGCGCCACCCGCTGGCGCGAAAAGAGCGGCGAAGGAATCGCGCTGGCCAGCGCGCTCGCGGCCGTCGACTCGATCGTGGAGGAACTGAAATGACCCTGGAAATGTCAACGTTGATGGGACCGGGCGTGGAGGAAGAAGACGTCTTCGCCCTCACCGGTGACGCTGCGCTGCGCGCCAGCCTCGACTCGTGCGTCAAGTGCACGATCTGCGAGACCCAGTGCCCGGTCATGCGCGTCACCGACCTGTTCGCCGGCCCCAAGTACTCCGGCCCGCAGGCCGAGCGCTTCCGCAAGGACGGGCAGATGGTGGACAAGTCCATCGACTACTGTTCCTCGTGCGGCACCTGCTCGCTCGTGTGCCCCCAGGGCGTGAAGGTCACCGAGATCATCCACCACCGCCGTACCGCCATGAAGGAAGCGCACGGCATTCCGCTGCGCGACCGCCTCATCGGCCGTACCTCCCTGATCGGCACCATGATGACCCCGGTTGCCCCCATCGCGAACTGGGCGCTCGACGTTAAGCCGATTCGCCTGGCGATGGAGGCCGTCATCGGCGTGCACCGCTCGGCCCCCATGCCGCGCGCGTATGGTCGCACCTTCGAGTCCTGGTTCAAGAAGCACAAGCCGCTGCCGAACTCCGGCACGCGCGGCCAGGTGATCTTCTTCCACGGATGCGCCGGCCAGTACTTCGAGGTCGAGACCTCGATTCACTCGGTCATGGTGCTCGAGCACCTGGGTTACGAGGTCCTGGTTCCCAAGCACGGCTGCTGCGGCCTGGCCCTGCAGTCCAACGGCCTGTACGACGATGCGCGCAAGTACGTCTCTAAGCTGACCAACGACCTGCGCAGCGTCAACCGCGATGCCCCGATCATCTCCGCGTCGGGCTCGTGCGGTGGCATGCTGCGCCATGAGGCCCATGAGATCCTCGAGATGGACACCCCGGAGCTGAGGGATGTGGGTTCCCGCACGTGGGATATCAGCGAGTTCTTGCTGCACCTGTACGACAAGGGCGAGCTGGACACGAACTTCCAGCGCATCAACGTCACCATCCCGTACCACGCACCCTGTCAGGTGAAGTCCCAGGGTCTGGGCAAGCCTGCGATCGAGCTCATGAGCCTGATCCCCGGCGTCACCGTCAAGGATTCCGAGCAGCCCTGCTGCGGTATCGCGGGCACGTACGGCATGAAGAAGGAGAAGTACGCGATCGCCCAGGCCGTGGGTGCTCCCGTCTTCGACTTCATCAAGCAGGTCAACGCCGAGCTGGCGGCCTGTGACACGGAGACGTGTCGCTGGCAGCTGCGCACGGCCACGGGCGCGAACGTCGTCCACCCGATCTGGCTGATCCACAAGGCATACGGCCTGCCCAACGGCTGAGACATCGGCGAGTATCCCCGGGCGCGCACGACGGTGCGTACCCGGGGATATTACTGTTGCCCTATGAGCACTTCCCGCCGCGTCGTCGTCACTGGAGCATCCACCGGAATCGGGCAGGCCACCGCCCGTCTTTTGGCCGAGCGGGGGTGGAAGGTCGTTGCCGTGGCCCGGCGCCGTGAGCGGCTGGAGGCCCTCGCCGCCGAGATTGGTTGCGAATACTGGGCAGCCGACCTGACCGACGAAGCGCAGGTGGAGGAGATGGCCGCACACATCCTGGAGGGTGGCCCCGTGGATGCGGTCGTCAACAACGCCGGCGGAGCCATCGGCGTGGACCGGGTCGCGGAGGGTGATCCGGCCAGGTGGAGCGCAATGTTTGAGCGCAACGTGCTCACCGCCCTGCACTGCTCGCGCGCCTTCCTGCCGGGGATGCGCGAGCGCGGGGGAGACCTCGTTTTCCTGACCTCGACCGCCGCCCACGACACCTACCCGGGAGGCGGCGGCTACGTGGCCGCCAAGCACGCCGAGCGCATTATCGCGAACACGCTACGCCAGGAGCTGGTGGGCGAGCCCGTGCGCATCATCGAGATCGCGCCGGGCATGGTGCGCACCGAGGAGTTTTCCCTCAACCGCCTTGGCTCCCAGGAGGCCGCCGACCGCGTCTACGAGGGCGTTGCCGCCCCTCTCGTCGCCGAGGACGTCGCCGAGGCGATCGTGTGGACCCTGGAGCGTCCCTCCCACGTCAACATCGACTCGATGATCGTGCGCCCGGTGGCTCAGGCGACGAACACCCTCGTGGCCAGGAATACAGCCGTAGAGTAGGGCGCTTGCGCTCACAGCATGGAACGAGGCCGGGGCCGGACGCGTGATGGGGTACGCGTTGCGGTCCCGGGCTCGGGTCTATTACACGCTCCAGGCGAGGATGACGTGTTTGCCACCGGCGATGCCCGTGACCTTTGTCAGCTGCGTGGCCTCGCCTCCGCCAACAGGCGTTGAGTAGAGCTGGTAACTAATGTCGTCTTCGAGCATTTTGAATGGAGCCAAGAGCGCCATGCTCGTGCCGTCGGGGCTCAGTCGCAGGGTCTTGACGATCCCGTGAGTACCGTCGAGGTTCGGCAGGCTCACCTTCGTCCACTCCTCGATGCGCAGGGACTTGTCGGACTCCGTCGTCTGCGAGAGCAGGTCTCCCTTCTCGGAGTACGAGCGCGACCCCGTCGGAACAGGGATCAGACCGTTGAGGAGGGTAAAGGAACCGTCGGTCGACGCGACCGCGGACGAGGAACCGGCGCTCGCGGCGGGCGTGGAGGGAGAGGAGGTGGCTCCGCAGGTGCTGAGGGCGAGTGCGGTTGCCGTGGCAAACAGGATCGTGGGGCGCGCTTTGATGGACATGTGGCACCTCTTGAGCGTGATCGGCGGGTGTCGAACGTTGCAGGATAGTTGTGAGCTGACAAAATTATTCACCTCCAAAAAGTGATATGCGACACTTGTGTATTCATAGTGTTTTCACAGTTTCACCATAACGTCCGCTTATGTGTCGTCCCTAATCTGCGAAGCAATGATGAACAAATCAGCAGAAAGGAGCGTCCCCATGGCGGACGACAACAAGAACCCGGCAGGTGACACCGAGCGCACCTCGATCCTGCCCCAGTCGGAGGCGCAGGCCACGGAGCAGACCGAGGTCCTGCCCACGCACGTGGCGCAGGCGGAAACGGCGCAGATGCCTCCCGTCGCCCAGGAGGAAACCAGCAAAGCGTTTGCTGGCACGCCCCTGGAGTCGGTCGCGGGGGCTTCTGTCGATGACCACGCCGGTGACGAGGCCGTGGCGGCTAGCGTCGCGACGCTCGAGCCTGCATCGAAGAAGACCTCGTGGAGCAAGCGTGCAGCTATCGCCGGCGCCGCAGCTGCGGTGCTGTGCGTCGGCTTCGGTGCGGGCATCATCACGCATGCAGCCGTCATGGGCGATGGTCAGGACTTCTATGAGCAGGGCTACGAGGACGGCTACAACGACCAAGGCTACGGCGACGAGGACGAGGAATTCGGCCCCGGCAATGGTCAACAGGGTCCGGGTAACGGCCAGCAGCGGGGCCCTGGCGGCCAGCAGGGACCGGGTAGCGGCCAGCAGCAGGGGCCGGGCGGTGAGCAGGGCGATACCGGCAGCACCCGCCCGGGACCTCCCCCGGAGGGAGGCCGAGGACCCGGCAGCAAGAATGGAAGCCAGGGCAGTGCGGACTCCTCCACCCAGGGCGAAGGAACGACCGCCAGCTGAGCGATGAGGGCGCGCGAGACACAATCCGTCTCGCGCGCCCTTCATGCGAGTGTGGCCGCCAGGGTCGAGACTGCCACGCACACGAGGAGCGCCGCAAAGACCAGGCCGAGCACCCGATTCGAGACTCTTGTGGTGAGCTTGGCTCCCACGAAGCCGCCTCCCATCGACGCCGCGGTGAACAGCGCGACCATGACCCCGGCCTCGGCGGTGATCGTCAGCGTGCCCGCGAGAGTGCGCGACGCCAGCCCGAAGGCCGCGGTGATGACCATGACCAGCAGGGACGTCGCGGAGGCCCGCTTCATTGGGTACCGTAGCGCCAGGTGCAGCGCGGGCACGATCGCGAACCCGCCGCCGACGCCGAAGAATCCCGTGAGGAAACCCGTCAGTGTCGCGAGGGCGACGACGCGGAACGCGGTCGTGAGCGTCCAGGTTCCCTTGTCGACCTTGGTATACCCGGCCTCGTCAGAAGAGGACGCGGCAGATGGGCGTATCTGGGAGCGCACCATGAAGACCGCGACCGCTCCCAGGAGAGCGCAGAAGAAGAGCATGAGGGCACGCGCCGAAATGAGCGGGCCGAGCGCCGAGCCTGCCCACGTGCCCACGAGGCCAGCCAGGGCGAAGAGAGCGCCCTCGCGCCATGCGACGTTCCCGCTGCGAGCGCGCGTCGCCAGCGAGATAGCGGCCGTCAGCCCCACGATGATGAGGGACAAGCCCGTCGCCTGGTGGGGATCCTGCCCAAGAATGTAGACGAGGATCGGCACCGACAAGATGCCGCCTCCCGCGCCGAGCGAGCCGACGACGATGCCGACGAATGCGCCGATGAGGAGCGCTTCAACAATCATTGGTCATTTCCGAATAGATGTGGTGAGAGATAGTCCAAGGGAGGTAGAGACCGCGGGGTCCATGATGTCCGAGGCCGGCCTGCCCGCCGCGATCAGCATGCCCATCGCGCGCAGGGCAGGGGTGGCGTGTTCATAAAACGCCCGGTACCCCTCGCACAGGTAGTTATGTGAGGACTCGCCGCGTCGCACGAAACGGTCTTTCGGGCATCCTCCCCAGCACAGCCGCAGGTGCGGGCACGCGCGGCATTCGTCATCCAGGCTGGGCTTGAGGCGAGCGAAGTCACGCATCTTCTCCGAGGCCGCCAGCTGCGTGAAGGACGAGGAGTTGATTGAGCCGACCAACCAATCCGGCTCCACCCAGTGATCGCAGGCGTACACGTCGCCGTTGAACTCCATCGCCATGTTCGCCCCGCACTGGGGTGCATGCACGCACACCGTGGCCGAGCCAAACATGGCCGACAGGGTCGAATCCACGTCCTGAATGAAGACCTCGCCGACGTCGGCGGCCAGCCACTGGTCGAACACCTCGCACAGGAAACGCCCGTAGGAAGCAGGGGATGTGGAACGGCTGGTGACGCAGTCCCCGTCCTGGCGGTACAGGAGCGCCGAGGTCCCGGAGCGCCAGCCGCGCTCGGCCTGGGCCAGGTCGGCGGCGCGCACGCGCTCGACGATGGGGATGAACTGCAGGTAGCGGGCCCCCAGATCGTCGCGGAAGTAGCGGTACACCTCCTCCCCGTGATCCTCGTTGGCGGCGTTGACCGTGCACAGAATGTTCGTCTCCACGCCCGCGCGGGCGAGTGCCTCCCAGCCGCGCACAACCATCGCGTGTGTGCCCCGCCCGCCACGGTTGAGGCGGTAGGCGTCGTGCAGGGGAGCGGGACCGTCGATGGACACGCCCACGAGGAAGTCATGGTCCGCGAAAAAGCTGGCCCAGTCGTCGGTCACCAGCGTGCCATTGGTCTGCAGTGCGTGACGCACATGCTGGGTGGGGCGACGGTAGCGCTCATACAACTGAATGAGGCGCTCAAAAAAAGGCAGGCCACGCAGGGTCGGCTCCCCGCCCTGCCACAGCATCGTGACCTTGCCGTCGGGGCTCGATTCGAGGAACGCCTCGACGTAACGTTCCAAGGTCTGCTCGGACATAGTCTGCGCCGCTGCGTCGTAGAGCAGCTCCTTGGACAGGAAGAAGCAGTACTGGCAATCCAAGTTGCAGGCTGCTCCCGTCGGTTTGGTGACGACGGAGAAGGGGATCGAGCGCGTCACGGCCTACCCCCGCGATCGGTGCGCACCTCCATCGACGAGGCAGGCCCCACCTCCAGGGGTGAGCCTTCCTCGGGGAGGTGGGCGGCTGCGGTGTCCTCCTCAAAGGGACGGGCGGCGATGTACGCGCTTGCCTGAGCAGCACCCAAAGGCCCCAGTGATGCCCCCACGACGTCGATGTCCCACTCCATGACGGGAATCAGCTCCCTATGCATGGCAGCCGCGATGTCGGATCGCAGGGAGGGAAACGCGTCGACGATTTCGCCGGCCACGATGATGGCCCGAGGGTTAATGAGGAGCGCGGCCGAACCCAAGACATAGCCGACAGCCTGGGTAGCCCGCTCCAGGGCCTCGCGCGCACGCGTATCGCCGGACAATACGGCGGCCCGCAGCTGAGCAGTATCGGCAACGCCCGCGCGCTCGCACAGCGCCGGGACGGATGCCAGTGTTTCGAGGCAACCACGCTTGCCACAGGCGCAGGGTGAGTCATTGGCGCCCACCGTCATGTGCCCGAGTTCCCCGGCCAGCCCTCCCGCCCCGCCAACGAGGCGAAAATCGGAGACGACGCAGCCGCCCACTCCTCCCGACAGGCGCAGATAGATGAATGAGGACATGTCCGCGCCCGCGCCCCACAGGGCCTCCGCGAGCGCCGCCATGCGCACGGTGTTGTCGACGATCGGGAGAGGAGCCCACCAGCGACGCGTGAGCTCGCTGAGCTCCTCCATGGTCGGGTACGCGTCCGAGGAGAGCCTGGCGTTACGCCCCATCGGAATGGGAACACCCACGCCCACCGCGCGCACCGTCGAAGTGTCGATTCCTTGATGGGCCGCGCTCGCGGCCAGAGCCTCGCAGGTTTGCTCGAGAGAGAGCTGGAGGGAGGGAGAGGCGGGGGAGACGATATGAACGGCGGCCAGGACGGTCCCGGCGCGCGAGAGCATGACGCCCGCGCACGACGTGCGCGTGACGTTCAGGCCGACGCAGTGTGCCGCCGATGAGTTGAGTGTGAGGAGCTGGGTGGGCCGGCCTCGTCCGGGGGCGTTCGTGCGCACGGGCGTCACCGATCCCTCGTCGAGGAGGGTGGTGAGCGCGCGCCCCAGGTTCGTGCGTGAGGTGTCGAGGGCCTCGCACAGCTGGGAGCGCGTTGCGGGGGCTTTGGCCAGGTGGGCGACGATGCGGTCTTCGAGGGTGGGCAGTGGTCTGCGTGTGGGGTAGTGCATGCCTCTCCTTCCCGGCGCTTCGTCGTTGGTGTCCGCTCGGGGCGCTTCGGCCTCGTTGACGCTGTCTATGATACGCGTCACTGTGTGGGGTGTGCAGGGCGCGCGTTGGCCTCGGCGGCGGGATCATGCGTGTCCTCTCGCCGCCGAGGCAGGGGCTTAGTCGCTCGTGACCTCGTCGAGGTCGGAGCGAGCCGTGTTCACCAGCGGGATGTCGAAGTCCGTCATCGCCGCCATCCACTTGGCGAAGGAGTGATCCCCGCGCTCACGCAGCTGCAGGTACAGGTTCGTGGCCAGCTCCCTGCGGATCTCGTCGTAGACGGGCACGGTGTACACGTTGTTCATCTCCGCCGGATCCAGTCGCAGGTCGTAGAGCTCGTTGATCGACTCGGGGTTGATGACGAGCTTGAAGTCCCGCGTGCGCAGCATGCGCTGCTGGAGGGGGAAGTGGTGGCCGTGGAACTCGCACACGATGTCCTCGCGCCAGCCTTCGACCTGTCCGCCGCGCGTCAGGTCCACGATCGAGCGGCCGTCCTCCACGAGCGAGGTGTCCAGGCCCGCGATGTCGAGGACCGTGGCCGGCAGATCGATGAGGGAGACGAATGCGTCGGAGCGACCCACGGTTGAGACGCCGGGGATGTGGGCTATGAAGGGGACGTTGTAGATGTCGTCGTACATCATCGGGCCCTTGTCGTTGAGGCGGTGTGAACCCGTGAATTCACCGTGGTCCGCGCAGAAGAAGACCGCCGTGTCGTCCAGGATGCCCAGCTCGCGCGCCACGTCCATGATGCGCCCTATCTCGAAGTCGATCATGGCCGTGTAGCCCCAGTAGACCGCGATGAGCTTCTTCCACTGCTCGTTCGTGAACGAGGAGGTGGACCAGTAGGTCGCGTAGTTCTCCTGGATCGGGGGCTTGCCGATGAGGGAGTCGCCGAAGTTTTCCGGCAGCTCGACGTCGTTTGGATCGATGAGGTCGAACCACTCGTCGGGCAGGAAGTAGGGCAGGTGGGGGCCGAAGAAATGTACGTCGAGGCAGAAGGGCTGCTTCGAGTCCTTCCAGTCGGCGGCGTACTCGCGCAGCTTTTCGATCGCCCGGTCCGCCAGGAAGCGCTCGAAGGTGGCTTCCTCGGGCTGGTCGAGGCGCGCGGCGATGATGTGCCCGTCGCGCCCGCCGGGCAGCTTGCCGCGCCACAGGTCGTGCGCGCGCACCGGTGGGAGGTTGTTGGCCTCGAGCCAGGCGACGTACTTCTCGTTGGCGACCGGGTTTTCGGCGCCCCAGTATGTGTCGTCGTCCGCGCCGAACTTGTCAGGCAGGTTGTAGCCGCAGTGGTACTTGCCGACGATGCCGACGTTGTAGCCGGCGTCGCGCAGTTCCTGCGTGTACGTCCACGTGCCCTCGGGGATCGAGACCTGGTAAGCGATATTCCATTCGGGGTTGGCCAGCACCTGGTGCTTGCCCGGGCGCTTGCCGGTCAGCAGGGAGGCGCGAGCCGGCGTGCAGATAGCCGTGGGGGTGAAGCAATGGGTGAAGGCGAAGCCCGATTCGCCCATCGCGTCGATGACGGGGGTTTGCGCGTGGGGGTTGCCCAGGCAACCGATCGTGTCGGTGCGGTGCTGGTCGGTCATGATGACCAGGACGTTGCGCACGTTGTTGGGAATGTCCCGAGTCGTATCAGTCATTGCAGTGCCTTTTCGTCGTTGAAATCGAAGGGGAGAGCGCTCACTTCTGGGCGACTACCTTATCCATGTCTTCAAGCTCGGCGCCGCTGGTCTCGGTGAGGAACTTCGCCGTGAAGATGACCGCGAGGACACCGAAGGCGCAGTAGATCCAGTAGGTGCCGGCCGGCGACCAGGCGATGAGGAAGGGGAAGAGGAGGACGACCAGGAAGTTGACGAGGAAGTCGGCGCCCGACGCGAGCGACATGGCGCCGCCGCGGATCGAGTTGGGGAACATCTCGCCCATGACGATGGAGAAGATGGGGCCCCACGAGGAGGTGAATCCGAGCAGGAACGTGCACAGGGCCGCGACCGCCAGGAATGCCAGGACGGGGGAGTCCGCGACATCCGGCTTGCCGTCGATGGTGGGGGCGACCGTGAAGACCGTCGCCACGATGCCGAGCGAGACGAAGATGAGGGTGCCGCCGTAGATCAGCATGCGCTTGCGGCCCACGCGGTCTACCAGCATGATGCCCGACAGGACGCCGACGATCTTGAATGCGGTGATGAGCAGGGTCTGGGCCAGGGCCATCGACTCGGTGAAGCCGACGGCGGCGAACAGGGAGTTGGAGTAGAAGAAGACGCCGTTGATGCCGGTGAGCTGCTGGAAGGCTGCGATCGCCATGCCGACAAACACGAGGCCGCGCCACTGCGAGGACAGGATCTGTCCGATCGAGAGCTTCGCGCCGCCCGTGATCGTCAGGGACTGGGCGATGGCCTCGACGCGGGCCGCGGGGTCTTCCTCGCCGGATAGCTTTGCCAGGATCTCCTCGGCCTCCTTGGTGCGGCCCACGGAGACGAGGTAACGGGGAGACTCGGGAATCTTCGCCGTAAAGACGACGAAGAGCAGGGCCGGGATGATGAGGCACGCGAAGAGGACCTGCCAGGTCATGAGCCCGCCGAACGCAGGCTTGGCAGCGCCGCCCGTGATCGAGACGACCGCCGTGTTGATGAGGCCGGCGAAGAAGAGGCCCAGGATGATCGCGAGCTGGCGGAATCCGATGAGACGCCCGCGGATGTCTGCGGGCGCGATCTCCGCGACGTAGCCGGGGGCAACCGTGGTCGCCGCTCCGAAGCCGATGCCGCCAATGATGCGGGTCAGGAGCAGGAAGGGATAGCCGAGGCTACCGAGTAGGGGAGAGATGGGGCCGAGGAGGGCCTCAACAAGCAGGAAGGGACCGACCCACATGAGCGTCGTCTTACGGCCGATCTTGTCGGAGATGCGCCCCGCGGCGAGGGCACCGATCAGCCCACCGATGACACCTGCCGCGCCCGCAACGCCCTGCAGGATCGGGCCGAGCTCAAAGGTGGATCCCACGGCCTTGATGGCGGCGTTGAGGACCATGCCCTCGAATCCGTAGAAGAAGGGGCCGAGGGTGGCGATCAGAGCGAGAGTCGTTGCGTAGCGCCTCGCTTGCTTGTCGCGGGGTGTGAGTGTGGTTGTCGATGACATGTCTTCATCCTTGAAGGTGTGGTGATGCGCCCGCGCCTGCCGTGTGCGCTTCATTCACCGTACGCGCACAATTTTGTGTCCGAAGTAACGGACATAAACAGATGTAGTGAACTGCGTCACTAAAATGTGTGCGTTTAACGCGTCTGAACCACAAACTCCGGATTCGGCGTCTGTGCCGGCGTCACCGAATCAGCCTCAATGACCAGCGCCTTCCCACCGCGCACACGCAGCGTACCGCTCACACGCACCCAGCTATCCGCCTCAGGAGCAGGCCCAGCCCACCGCACCGCAAAACCAACCGGATACGCATCCGCCGCACAACACCAAATCGCCATACGCGCCACCGCAAAACTCTCCTCATCCGTCACGCGCGGAATCGACGCCTGGGCGCTCGCGGCCTCGGCACTGAGCACGAAACCCGTCAATTCGACGCGCTGACCATCGTGCGCGCGGCCGTTGGCGATCATCTCCTCCACCTGGGAGTAGAAGTTGTCGGTCGTGAGCTCCAGCTTCCCGCTCGACGAGGCCTGCCCTGCGCCCGCGTTCTGGCTGCCACTGCCGGTGGTAGGGTTTGCACCCCCGTTCGCTGAGTTGTCGGAATCCCCGGGGGTGTCCTCGGTCGAATCGTCGGTGTCCGCGTCGATGGTGGATCCGCCAGAGGTGGGGCGTGCGCCAATCGCGCCCGCGGCCAGCTCGGAGGGGGAGACGCGGAAGGGGAGGATGAGCAGGGCGGCAGCCAGGAGGGCGACGAGGCTGCGCGTCGTGGCCCGGTAGGAGGTGGCCGTGTCCGTGCTCTTGTGTTCGCCGGCGTCGATGCGCGCGGAGAGTGCGAGCGCGCAGGCGAACAGGCCGATGCTGGACGCGATGATGCCCAAGCGTGCCGACGGGGGCACGAAGGACGCGTAGCGGCCAGACATGGCGAGCCATAGCAGCACGCCGCCGAGGGACGCGAGAGAGAGCGACTCGAGGACGGGGGCGATGCGGTCGATGAGCTTCACGCGAGGACCCCCATCCACCAGGCGCCACCAATGACGGCGGCGGCGATGCACGTGACGGTTGCAAACAGGCGAAGTACGAACTCGCCGCGGAACTGCGAGGACAGCAGCGCCACGTTCTTCACGTCCATCATCGGGCCGTAGACCATGAACCCCATGAGTGCCCCCTGCGGCGCGAGGGAGGCCAGCGAACGCGCGATCACCGCGTCCGAAGAGGAACACAGCGACAGGGCGAAGCCCGCCCCCATCATGAGCGCCAGGGCGCCGGGAGCGGGCAGGCCCGCGAGCAGGGAAGACACCGGCCAGAACACCTGCGCCGCAGTCGAGGCGGCCACACCGCCCAGTAGATAGGGCAGGATTCGCCCGAAGGAATGGCCAGTCGCGCCAAGGATGCCAGAGAACGAGCGGTCCGGCGTCTCGCAGCCGCCGTCGCATCCGCACGAGTCCCCGTCGTGGACGTGGGCTTCCTCGCGCAGGGCGCTCGGAGGAGAAGCCAGCATCGACAGGCCTACCGACAACGCGACGATGATGCTCAGCCCAATACGCGCACCCACAATCGCCCACGAGCCGAACGCGTAATACGTTGACGCGATCACCAGGGGATTGATCGCGGGGGAAGCCAGCATGAGAGTGGTCGCCGCCGACAGGGGAACGCCCTTGCGCAGCAGTGAACGAAAGATCGGCACCGCCGAGCAATCGCAGACGGGAAGAAGGAAAGCAGCGACGAGAGCGGTCAACACGGACGCCACAGGGTTCGTCGGAAACACGCGCGCGATCAGGGCGGGGGAGACGAAGGCCTCGATGAGTTCTGCGACGAACACGCCCAGAAGCAGGAAGGGAATCGCCTGCAGGGTCATGCCCACGGCGATCGTCGCCGCGCGACCAATGGGCAGGCCCGATCCGGCCAGGGTTCCCTGCGTGGCCCACACGGCAACCAGTGCCACCAGAATAAGTGCGCCGATAAGCGCACCCCAGGGGTGCGCAGGGCGTTTCGTCTCCACTACACTCACCCCACAACTCTAGGACAGGAGCCCCACACCCCTCCGAACACTCGCCGACCACGGCCCACTAGGCCGTCGTCTACGCACGCGACAACGAGCGCTTGCAGGTGCGCTGTGTGCAGACAGACGCTCCGCCCAGTGGGCGCGCCGGAGTTTCTTCGCTACACTGGTTTTTCGCTACGATCCGGCCCGCTCCAGCGGGGTATCACCGGGGAGCATCCGGAAGAAAGAGGGCAGCGACAGCCGGCCACGGCCTCGTACCCTCCAGTAGAACCGGACGGGAGGGCCCGACATAGCCCCAACGAAGCGGCCGCGCCCGGCGAGGGAGCGGCAAGCGGGGTGGTACCGCGGGTTCCGGCGACGCCGGTCCTCGTCCCTGTATAGGCGCGAGACGAGGACACTCATGACGAAGCACGGCTTCTACCCCCGCCACCGGCAAGACGAGGTGGACCCCAGCCCTTCCTTCCCCACGATGGAAGAGGGCACCCTGGCGTTCTGGGCCAGCAACGACACCTTCCGCAAATCCATTGAGATGCGCGACGCCGGCGAGAACGGCTCCAACGAGTTCGTGTTCTACGATGGCCCGCCTTTCGCCAACGGCCTGCCCCACTACGGTCACCTCCTGACCGGCTATGTCAAGGACGTCGTGGGCCGCTACCAGACCATGAAGGGCCACCGCGTCGAGCGCCGCTTCGGCTGGGACACGCACGGTCTGCCCGCCGAGCTCGAGGCCCAGCGCCAGCTCGGCATCGAGGACGTCACCGAGATCACCCGCGAGGGTGGCGTCGGCATCGAGGCGTTCAACGCCGCCTGCCGCTCCTCCGTCCTGCGCTACACGAAGGAATGGGAAGAGTACGTCACCCGCCAGGCCCGCTGGGTGGACTTCGAGCACGACTACAAGACGCTCGACATGTCTTACACCGAGTCCGTGATCTGGGCGTTCAAGCAGCTCTACGACAAGGGCCTGGCCTACCAGGGCCACCGCGTCCTGCCCTACTGCTGGAACGACCGCACGCCTCTGAGCAATCACGAACTCAAGATGGACGACGACGTGTACCAGGACCGCACTGACAACACGGTGACGGTGGGCCTGCGCCTCGAGACGAAGCTGCGCGAAGACTCGGCGCGCCCCGAGCTGGCCCTCATCTGGACGACCACGCCCTGGACGCTGCCCTCGAACTCGGCCGTCGCCGTGGGCCCGGAGATCGAATACTCCCTCGTCGAGGTTGCCGCCGACCACGAGGGTGTGCTCGCTGGCGAGCGCGTCCTCATCGCCTCCGACCTGATCCCCGCCTACGCCAAGGAGCTCGGCGAGGAGCCGACCGTCGTGGCCACCTACAAGGGCTCGGAGCTGGTGGGCATCCACTACCACCCGATCTACGACTACTTCGACACCCCCGAGCGCCGCGCTGAAGGCGCTGCCCCCGGCCCCAACGGCTGGTCCATCATCGCCGCCGACTACGTGACGACCACGGACGGCACCGGCCTCGTCCACCAGGCCCCCGCCTTCGGTGAGGATGACATGTGGACGTGCATGGAGTACGGCATCGGCGTCGTTCTGCCCGTCGACGAGGGCGGCGTCTTCACCTCCGAGGTAAGCGACTACGAGGGCATGCAGATCTTCGACGCGAACCGCTACGTGGTCGCCGACCTGCGCGAGCAGGGTGGCCCGATCGCGCGCCGCGCCCCCGAGATCCGCGCCGTGCTGGTGCGCGAGAAGTCCTACGTGCACTCCTACCCGCACTGCTGGCGCTGCCGCAAGCCCCTCATGTACAAGGCCGTGTCCTCCTGGTTCGTCCGCGTCACCGAGATCCGCGACCGCATGGTGGAGCTCAACCAGGAAATCACCTGGACCCCCTCGCACACCAAGGACGGCATCTTCGGCAAGTGGCTGGAGGGCGCCCGCGACTGGTCGATCTCGCGTAACCGCTTCTGGGGCGCGCCGATCCCCGTGTGGGTCTCGGACGATCCCGCCTACCCGCGCACCGACGTCTACGGCTCCATCGCGGAGCTCGAGGCCGACTTCGGCGTGAAGGTCACGGACTTCCACCGTCCCTTCATCGACTCCCTGACGCGCCCGAACCCGGACGACCCGACGGGCAAGTCGACGATGCGTCGCATCTCCGACGTGTTCGACTGCTGGTTCGAGTCCGGCTCGATGCCCTTCGCGCAGGTGCACTACCCCTTTGAGAACCAGGAGTGGTTCGAGAACCACTACCCGGGCGACTTCATCGTCGAGTACATCGGTCAGACGCGCGGCTGGTTCTACACGCTGCACGTCCTGGCGACCGCGCTCTTCGATCGCCCGGCGTTCCGCTCCTGCGTCTCCCACGGCATCGTCCTGGGCGACGACGGCCTGAAGATGAGTAAGTCGCTGCGAAACTACCCGGACGTGGCCGAGGTGTTCAACAAATACGGTTCCGACGCCATGCGTTGGTTCCTCATGTCGAGCCCGGTCGTGCGCGGCGGCAACCTGATCGTCAAGGAGGAGTCGATCCGCGACACCGTCCGTCAGGTGCTGCTGCCCATCTGGAACACGTACTACTTCTTCACGCTGTACGCGGGTGCCTGCAACAAGGGCGAGGGCTACGAGGCAAAGCGCATCGATCTGTCGTCGCCCGAGGCGGTGGCCGCGCTGGCGCAGATGGACCGCTACCTGCTGGCCCACACCCGCACCCTCGCCGAGGATGTGCGCGGCGCGCTTGACGGCTACGACGTGGCCGGCGCGTGCGAGGCGATCCGTGATTACCTGGACGTCCTGACGAACTGGTACGTGCGTACCCAGCGTCAGCGCTTCTGGGACGAGGATGGCGCCGCGTTTGACACGCTGTACACCGCTCTCGTGACGCTCATGGAGCTGGCGGCGCCCCTGCTGCCGCTGCTGAGCGAGGAAATCTGGCGAGGCCTGACGGGCGGCGAGTCCGTGCACCTCGTCGACTTCCCCGTCATCGACGAGGCCGTGGACGCCCCCGAGCTGGTCGCCGCGATGGACGAGGTTCGCTCCATCGTGTCGGCAGCACACGCGCTGCGTAAGACGCATCAGCTGCGCGTGCGCCAGCCGCTGGCCTCGCTGCTGGTCGTGTCGGAGGACTTCGCTGCGCTGGAGCCCTTCGCGGACCTGATTGCCTCCGAGGTGAACGTGAAGTCCGTGGTCTTCTCCGCGCCGCAGGACTCGGGTCTGAGCGTTCGCACCGAGCTGGCGCTGAACCCGCGCGCCTTCGAACCGGCGGTTCGTAAGCTGACGAGCCAGCTGTTCAAGGCTCAGAAGTCCGGTGAGTGGGAGGTCGTGGACGGCGAGTGCCGTTTCGCCTCCGTCGAGCTGGATGGGGCGCCGCTGGTGCTCACGGGCGACATGTTCTCCGTGTCCACCTCTGTGGACGCCGCCGAGGGCCAGGTCGCGGACGTGCTGGCGTCGGGTACTTTCGTGGTGCTCGATACGGAGCTGACCCCCGAGCTTGAGGCCGAGGGGTACGCCCGCGACGTCGTGCGCGCCGTTCAGGATGAGCGTAAGAACGCCGGCTTGCACATCGCGGACCGCATCGACCTGTCGCTGACGGTTCCCGCCGAGCACGTGGCCGACGTGGAGACCTGGCGCGACATGATCGCCACCGAGACCCTCGCTCTGTCGCTGACGGTCGAGGCCGGCGACAAGCTCGCAGTGAGCGTCGCCAAGCACTGAGTGCTGTTACTGAGGCGGGCGGGCTGCGCGAGAGCGCGGCCCGCCCGTTTCTGTGAGCATCGTGTCGGGGAAGATTCCCTGCTTAGCGAGTGCCTTCCAGGTAATCGGCGTCAGACGGCAGCTTCACGCCCGCGTGGCGCAGGCGTTCCAGGTGCGGCTCGACCGAGGAGAGATACGGGGCGAGAACGGGATTCGCGTCCGGATCCATGAAGGAGTCGACGTAGTCCTCCAGCGGGAACTGTGTGGCGAACAGAGTCTGATGCAGTTCGAGGCTATTGACTGACTCGACGACCATTGTCGGGTCGGTGGCGCTCGTGTATCGCTTGACTCGCGGCCACCGCGTGTCCGCGATCGTCCACTGCTGCGGTGAGGGAGCCTCACCCGGGATCACGATGGGGCGTTGGCACAGCCGTGCGCGACGCAGCGCACCGACCTGGGTGACCAGCACGTAGCTGGCCAGCGTCTCGTTGCGCGTGTCCATGGTGAACCGCCAGCTTGGGTGACGTTCGGACCAGCTGAAACGGTAGTAGCCCGACATCTCCCAGACGGTGAAGAAATCGGTGTTGTAGTTCGAGAACGAATACCCGTACCCGTATCCCTGCTGGAAGTCGGCTTTAGCGACGGAAGTATCCGAACAGATCTTTCCAATCAATTCTTCCAATTTCCCCAACATGCTCGGAAACTCCTTCGATGATGTTCTGGGTGATGAGCTCGTCGATCGTCATGGGCGCCCAGCCGCCGACCATGACTTTTTCGATGATTCGCACCTGTGGGACCTGCCCGTGGGAACCCATGTCCTCGTCGAGCAGGCAGATCTCGATGGCGACGTCCTCGGGCAATGGGTTATCGGTGAAGCGGAACTGGCGGTACAGCTCGTTGTAGTTGGCGGGTGGCCCCGATCGGAACTCCGAGGGAAAGATCAACCCCTTGATGATGGGTGTCAGGTTGCGCGCTCCGACGTGCCCGATGTGGTCCAGGCCATCGATGTCGAAGGCTTCGATGAACTCGTCTTTGTCGCGGAAATAGCGGTTGGTTCCCGGGATTTCGCCGTGGTCGCGGTCGTCGCGCCATTCCGGACAGATTGTGCCGGGCTGCGAGAAGCGCGAGCGCAACCAGTCGGCCGTCGAGTGAATGTGCGGGTCGGTGCCTTCGGCCATTTGGAGTTCCATGGCGCCGGTTACGTCAGCTCCGCACCGGTAGCGCTCTCCGAGGCCCTGCGCCGCGTTGGGCAGTACGTCGCCTGGGCCGGGTCCACGCGTGGGAAAAATGTGTGTCTGATGGACGGTGCGCCGCTTGTCGTTGGGCGAAGGAGTCTCTAGTTGCATCGGAACTCGCTCCTCTTTCTCGGTGCAGGCGCGGGGGATGGGATCGGTGGGGCCGAGGCCTCGGCCGGCGGGAGGGGAATCGGCGGTTCGGCGCCCGGTGCAGGGGCGTCGGCGGGAGTCACGCTGTCCTGTGGTTCTGTGGCTGGCGGTGGGGGGATCGGGGGTTCGGCGGCCGAGGCCTCAGCCCGCTTCTCCTCCTCGGCGTCTTCGGTTTCTTCAGTAGCGTCGTCCTTGACGGGCGTGGGCACGGGCTCCTGGTACATCGCCAGCTCGATGGCGTCGACGATCGGGCACACGATCTTGTTGAAGCCCTCGTAGTCGAGGTCGCGCAGGTCGTCGTTGCCGCACCGAATACGCAGGTTGATGAAGTGCACCTGGTTGTAGAAGATGATGATCATCGGTTCTTTGACCACCACGGACTCGCCGGCGATCCCGATGCTTCGAGCCTCGGGGATGGAGAGCACGTCGGCGCGCGACTCAAGCTCGACGGACTGATCGTCCACGAAGATCGTGATGTCCGCAAAATACTCGAAGGCGGCGTAGACCGCCTGGAGCATCATCTCCCACGAGACTCGGTTCGTGAGGGTAAAGGTGGACAGGAGCCAGCCGCCGTCCTCGTGATGCCCTTCCAGGTGCATGTCTGTGTTCCTCTCGCTTCCGGGGGTGCGTTCGGGGCTCAGCCCTTCGGCAGCGTGGCCGGCGGGACGTGCATCATGATCTCGATGGAGTCCATGAACTGGCACATCGACTTGTTGAACTTCTCGTAGTCGGTGGTCTGGAATTCCTCGTTGACCCGGCCGATCGCGACGTTGACGAACGGCTTTTGGTTGAAGAACGTCAGCATGATCGGCGCCTTGAGGATGGGGGACATGCCTCGGATCATGACGCTGGAAGCCTCGGGAATAGCCAGCAGATCCTCGGGTGCGGACAAACGGAGGGGCTCGCCGTCGACCTGCACCTCGGCGTCCTCGATGTAGGGGTAGACCCCACGCACGCCCTGGGTCAGTTTCTCCCACGGCACGCGGTACGTGAGGTTGAAGCTGGATCGGATCCAGCCCGGTTCTTCGGTGAGACCTGCCAGCAGCATGGGGAATCCTTCGAGTCATTGAGGATGTCTGTGTGGTCGGCATCCTATCAGAGCGGGTGGCTCGCCCAGCACGAGGGAATCGCTCAGCGCGCGGCGTCGATTGCCGCCTTCGCTGTCTTCAGGTCGACGCCGGTGCGATCCCGGTAGGTCTTGACGGCGTTGATCATCCTGCCGTCGGCGATCAGCTGGAGCTCCACCGCGTTCAGCTCCGGGAACGAGGCCGTGGTCGGGTTGGGTGCACCGGCTGGGAAGGCAGGATCTGAGGCCTGCGGTACTGCCGCCTCGGGAGAGGGGAAGGATGATCCGGCGAGGGCCGCGACCCCGGCGTCCGCGTAAGCGGTGCGCAGTCGCGCCTCGAGGGTCGCAACCTGTTCCTTGAGTCGCTGGTTCTCGGCGCGCAGCTCCTCGATTTCGGATGCCTGACCAAACCACTTACCCACGTGTCGCCTCCTGATATAGATCATCGTGAAGGCTTTCATCCTACCTGTCTTCGCCGGCGCGCTGACGACGAGCTCCCCGCGGAGAATGTGTAGGTTCGGGGGTGCCCCGCCCCGGCCTCGTCGATGACGACGCGCGGACTGTGCGCGACAACGCGCCGTGACCGGCGGAACAAGCCGCCCGCCGCGCCTGGCCCGGTAAAATAGCGAAGACACTGCGAGCAGCGGAGGAAACATGGCAGGCGAATCGTTCTTCGGGCAAGACCCCACCCACGAGGACCAGCAGGGCGGCATCCCGGCCGACCTGATTCCGTACCTGGAAGCGGCCGACGAGGTCGAGGACACCGAGGCGGAGGAGGGCAGCGACCCTCAGGCTGAGGAGAGCGAGCGCGAGGCTGCGCTGCGCGCCCTCGTCGAGCACTCGCTGCTGCTGGGCCCCGACCCCTCCGTCCTCGCCGAGATCGAGGGCGAGGTGGATGAGGACTTCGCCGACGACGCCGCCGAGGCACGCGACGAGCGCGCCGCCCACGAGGCAGCGCTGGCCAAGGCTGAAGATGAGGTCGCGCTCGACGCCCGCGTGCAGGAGATCTACCAGTCCATCGTCGCGCGCGCACCCGAGCACGACATCGATCCCACGCTCGACCGCGTCAAGCTCGCCCTCGACATCCTGGGCGACCCGCAGAACTCCTACCCGTCGATCCACATCACGGGCACGAACGGTAAGACCTCCACGTCGCGCATGATTGACTCGCTCCTCACCGCTTTCGGCATGAAGACGGGCCGCTTCACGAGCCCGCACCTGCTCGACGTGCGCGAGCGCATCTCGCTGGAGGGACACCCGATCACGCGCGAGGGCTTCGTGCGCGCATGGGAGGACATTGAGCCCTACGTCGGCATGGTGGACGAGCGCAGCTCGCAGGAGGGCGGCCCCCGTCTGTCCTTCTTCGAGGTGTTCACGATCATGGCGTACGCGGCCTTCGCCGACTACCCGGTCGACGCCGCCGTCGTCGAGGTCGGCATGGGCGGGCGCTGGGACGCCACGAACGTCATCGACGCGGGCGTCTCCGTCATCACCCCGATCGCCCTGGACCACACGAAGTGGCTCGGCTCCACGATCGAGGAAATCGCGCGCGAAAAGGCCGGCATCATCAAGCCCGGCCAGGTTGTCGTCATCATGGCTCAGGAGGAGGAAGTCCTCGACATCCTCCTCGAGCAGGCGCGCTCCGTCGACGCGATCGCCCGCGTCGAGGGCCGAGACTTCGAGGTCGTGGATCGTCAGATGGGCGTCGGCGGCCAGATGGTCACGATCCGCACGCCCTCCGCGGTCTACGAGGACGTGTTCGTCCCGCTGTTCGGGCAGTATCAGGCCCACAACGCGGCGGCGGCCCTCGTTGTCGTCGAGGCCTTCATGGGCGGGCGCGGCCTGGACGGTCGCATCGTCGAGCAGGGCCTCATGAACGCCTCCAGCCCGGGACGCATGCAGGTCGTGCGTCATTCGCCCACGATCATCGTGGACGCCGCGCACAACCCCGCGGGTGCGGCCACCCTGCGCGAGGCCGTGGAATCCTCCTTTGGGTTCGCGCGCATCGCGGGCGTGTACGCGGCGATGGGCGACAAGGACGTCGAGGGCGTCCTGTCCGAGGTCGAACCCTTCATCGATCATCTCGTCGTCACGCAGATGCCGGGCGAGCGCGCGGCTGACATCGCGCGCCTGGCCGAGATCGCCGAGGAGGTCTTCGGTCCTGACCGGATAGACGTGCGCGAGTCGTTGGCCGACGCGGTCGATCGTGCAGCCGAGATCGCCGAGGCCGGGGCCGAGCCCGCGGATCGCAGCGGAGTTCTCGTGTTTGGCTCGGTCATGCTGGCCGGGGAAATGCTGGCCCTCGCCGGTCACAGCCCACGCTAGGATGGAACCCAACCAGGGCGGCCGCATCGTGGCGGCCGCCACGGTTGGGATTTCGTGCTCAAAGGTGGCACGATTGATCACGTATACAAGTACAGATGAGCAATGTGCAAGGAGGCAACATGAAGAAGCTCGTCAATGACGTCCACGCCGTCGTCCGCGAAACCCTCGAAGGTTTCGCCCTGGCCCACCCCGATCTCGTCGATGTCCATTACTCGCCCGACTTCGTGACCCGTCACGCCCCCAAGGCTGAGGGCAAGGTCGGCCTCGTCTCCGGTGGTGGATCCGGACACGAGCCCCTGCACGCGGGCTTCGTCGGTGAAGGCATGCTGGATGCGGCCGTGCCCGGCGCGGTCTTCACCTCGCCCACCCCCGACCCGATCCTGGAGGCCACGAAGGCTGCCGACCACGGCGCGGGCGTCCTGCACATCGTCAAGAACTACACGGGCGACGTCCTCAATTTCGAGACCGCCGCCGAGCTGGCCGACATGGAGGACATCAAGGTCTCGTCGGTCGTCGTGAATGATGACGTGGCCGTCGAGGACTCCCTCTACACGGCGGGGCGCCGCGGTGTCGCCGGAACGATCTTTGTGGAGAAGATCGCAGGCGCGGCCGCCGAGCGCGGCGACTCCCTCGAGGAGGTCACCCGCATCGCGACCAAGGTCAACGGCCAGACCCGTTCCATGGGCCTGGCCCTGGGCCCCTGCACCGTGCCCCACGCCGGCAAGCCCTCCTTCGACCTGGGAGAGGACGAGATTGAGCTGGGCATCGGCATCCACGGCGAACCCGGATACCGCCGCGGCTCCATGGAGACCGCAGACAGCCTCGTCGCCGAACTCTACGAGCGCGTGCGCGAAGACCTGGGCCTCACCGAAGGCGAGCGCGTCGTGGCCCTCGTCAACGGCATGGGCGGCACCCCCGTCTCCGAGCTCTACATCTGCTTCCGCGCCCTCGCCGCCCTGCTGAAGAAGGACGGCATCGAGATCGCCCGCCAGATGGTCGGCAACTACGTCACCAGCCTGGAGATGCCCGGCGTCTCCGTGACCCTCATGCGCGCCGACGACGAGCTCCTCGAGCTCTTCGATGCGCCCGTGAACACGGTCGCCTGGAAGTAAGCAACGAGGCAGGACAAGGAGAAGCACGATGAGCCTAGATGCAGCGTGGGCACTGCGGTGGATCGAGCTGGCGGCGGCGCAGGTCGCTGAGCAGCGCGACTACCTGGTGGACCTGGACCGAGCCATCGGGGATGGCGACCACGGCGAGAACATGGACCGCGGATTCAAAGCCGCCGTCGAGGCCCTGGGCCAGGCCCAGCCGGCCAGCGTCGCCGAGGTCCTCAAGACGGTCGCCAAGACCCTCATGTCCACGGTCGGCGGCGCCGCCGGACCCCTGTACGGGACCGCGTTCCTGCGCGCATCTAAGGCCGCCGGTGACGGCGAGCTCGACGGCGCGGGCGTGGCAGCGGTAATCGCGGGCGCGCTCAATGGAATCCAGGCGCGAGGCAAGGCCACCACGGGCGAAAAGACCATGGTGGACGCGTGGACGCCCGCCCTCGAGGCCGCCCGCGCGGCCGCCGAGGCCGGTAGCGATCCCGTGGCCGTCCTCGAGGCCGCCGCCACCGCCGCAGAGGCCGGAGCCGCCGCCACGGAACCCATGCGGGCCACGAAGGGACGCGCCTCCTACCTGGGAGAACGCTCCATCGGACACCTCGACCCGGGTGCCGTGTCCACCTCCCTCATCCTGCGCGCCGCCGTGCGAGCAGCGGGCGAGGCCGGCGCAGCATGAGCGTGCGCGTCTCCTTCGTCATCGTCTCCCACTCGGCCTCCCTGGCCAACGGAGTCTGCGAGCTGGCCGCCCAGATGGCCCCCGACGTGCACTTCGAGGCCGCCGGGGGCACGGACGACGGCCGCATCGGCACCTCCTACGACCTCGTGGAGAAGGCCCTCGAGGCCGCCCTTGCCGCCGTAGACGGGGAGGGCAGCGGCGTCATCGTCCTGACCGACCTCGGCTCGGCCACGATGACCGTCGAATCTGTCATCGACATGAGCGACGAACCCGAGCGCGTGCGTTTCGTCGACACCTGCCTCGTCGAAGGGGCCGTCGCATCCTCAGTGCGGGCCCAGCTCGGCGAAGACCTCGACCAGGTCGCCGACGTCGCAGCCGCACTGGCCCCCCGCGTGGACGACGTGCCCGCCCAGGAGGCGCCCAGCCCCGCTCCCGCGAAGCCCAGTGGGGCAGGGGGAGGGGCCCCGGCCTCGTCGACGTGGGCGCAGGCGGACGCGGTCGTCGCGGACCCCGTCGGCCTGCACGCGCGACCCGCCGCCGCCTTCGTGCGCCTGGCGGGTACCTTCGACGCCGAGGTCACCGTCAACGGGGCGGACGGTGGGTCGGTCCTGGAGCTCATGGCCCTGGGCATCACCCAAGGTCAGAGCGTCCACATCGAGGCCAATGGGGCAGACGCCACAGCGGCGGTTGCGGCCCTGACAGATATGCTGGAAAGCGCAACTGAGCAACCCTCATCATCAAAGGAGACAATGTGAGCGCTAAGAGTGTTCTGCTGGAGCCCCAGCACCTTCTCGACCCCACCCTGGAGCACACCCTCATCGTCGTGAAGCCCGACGGCTACGCGCGCGGCCTGACCGGTGAGATCCTGCGCCGCATCGAGGCAAAGGGCTACACGATCAAGGGCCTCAAGCTCATGATCGCCTCCCGCGAGCTGCTCGCCGAGCACTACGCCGACCACAAGGACAAGCCCTTCTTCGAGGGCCTCCTGGAGTTCATGAGCTCCGGCCCGGTCGTCGCCATCATCGTCGAAGGCCAGCGCGTCGTCGAGGGCATGCGCGTCCTCATGGGCTCGACCGACCCGACGACGGCCCCTGCGGGCACGATCCGCGGAGACCTGGGTCGCGCGTGGAACAGCCCCCACATGGAGAACCTGATCCACGGATCGGACTCTGTGGACAACGCAACGCGCGAAATCTCCCTGTGGTTCCCGGAGATCTACTGAGACACGGCTAACCTGCAAGGGTGTACCTCAAAAACCTGACGCTGCGGGGCTTTAAGTCCTTCGCCAGTGCGACCACGCTCGTCCTCGAACCGGGCATTACGTGCGTCGTCGGCCCCAACGGGTCGGGTAAATCCAACGTCGTCGACGCTCTCGCCTGGGTCATGGGCGAGCAGGGTGCCCGCGCGCTGCGCGGCGGGCAAATGGCGGACGTGATTTTCGCGGGGACATCTGGGCGCGCGGCGTTGGGGCGCGCCCAGGTGGACCTGACGATCGATAACACTGACGGGTTGCTCGACATCGAGTATTCCGAGGTGACGATCAGCCGCACCCTGTTCCGCGGGGGCGGCTCCGAATACTCCATTAACGGCACTCCGGCGAGGCTGCTGGACGTGCAGGAGCTCCTCTCCGACACGGGCATGGGCCGTCAGATGCACGTCATCGTCGGCCAGGGACAGCTCGACGCGATTCTGTCCTCTACGCCCGAGGAGCGTCGCGGCTTCATCGAAGAGGCCGCAGGTGTCCTGAAGCATCGCCGGCGCAAGGAGCGCGCGCTCAAGAAGCTGGCCGACATGGACGCGAACCTCGTGCGCGTCCTGGACCTGACCAACGAGATTCACCGCCAGCTGGGTCCCCTGGCCCGCCAGGCGCGCACTGCTCGTCGCGCGTCCCTCATTCAGGCGCGCGTGCGCGACGCGAAGGCCCGCCTGCTCGCCGATGATCTGGCGTCTGCGCTGTCGAAGCTGTCCGTGCTCGAGGCATCGGACGAGTCGGCCGCCGCGCGCCGGTCGTCGCTCGAGGAGCAGATTGCGGCCGCGCGCGCTGAGCTTGCGCGCCTGGAGGATGCGGAACGCGCGTCCTCGCCGGCGCTCGAGCAGGCATCCTCCGACTGGCAGTCGCTGACCACGATCACCGAGCGCCTGCGCGGCACGCTCATGGCCGCGACCCAGAAGGTTGCGTTGAGGGCGACCCCCGAGCTGCCCCCGGGCGGCGAGGATCCCGACGTGCTCGACGAGCGCGCCCGCGTCGCCGGCGCCGAGGACGCGACCCTGGCCGGTCAGGTCGAAGCCGCGCGCTCAGCGCTGACGTCCGCGACTCGCACGCGCGAGGCCGCGGAGGATGCCGACGATTCCGCGTCCTGCGAGCTGGCCCGCGTCAACCGCGTCATCGCCGACCACCGCGAGAAGGTCGCGCGCCTGACGGGCGACGCCTCCACGGCAGCCTCCCGCCTGGAGGCCGCTATCGCCGAGGCCGACCGTGCGTGGGGCGCCTACCGCGCGGCCCAGGAGCGCGCTGAGGCCGCAGAGAAGGCCGTGCCCGTGTCGTCTGTGGGTTCCGTTGGCGTGGACGCTTCTGTCGCTGAGGGAGCCACGCCCGAGGAAGAAGCAGACGGGGGAGCGGCCCGCGCGCACGCCGAGGCCTCAGCCCGGCGCGACGCCGCACGCGCCCGCGTGGACGAGCTGCTCGGCGTCGAGCGCGAGGCCCGAGCCGACCGCGCGCGCTGGGAGGCGCGTCGTGACGCGCTCGAGCAGCTGCTGACCCCCGAGGACGGCACCGCAGAGCTACTGGGACGTCCCGGCGTGCTCGGCCAGGTCGCGCCCCTCCTGCAAGTCACGCCTGGTTTCGAGGACGCCGTCGCCGCGGCGCTGGCTCCCTTCGCCGACGCCGTCGTCGTCGACTCCCTGGCCCGAGGCCTGGGCGAGCTGGGCGCCGCCCGCGCGGCAGGGCGCTCGCTGCGGTTGGTTGTGGCATCTGATTCTTCCGGTCCTTCTGACGGTCCCGCGGATGGGATCAGCGAGGCCGTCCGCGCCGAGCTGCCCGAGGGTGCGACGTGGCTTGTCGACGTCGTCGCCTGCGAGGGGGCCGCAGCTCCGCTCGCGTCCCTGCTGGACGGGGTCGTTTCGTGCTCCCTTGAGGCCGCCGCTGACGTGCTGGATATGCCCGGCGTGCGCGCCGTTGTCACGTCGGGCGGCGACGTGCTGCGCTCGTGGTCGGTGGAGGGTGGCCGCCAGGCCTCCTCCGTGCTCTCCGTGCGCGCCGACTACGAGGAGGCCTGCGCGCAGGCCGAGGCCGCCCGGGCCCGCATGGCCGAGGTATCCGAGCAGCTCAGCGAGGCAAACACTTACCTGGACCGCTGCATCCGCGAGGCAAACGACGCCCTGAAGGCCCTGCGTGAGGAAGACGCGCAGCGCGCCAAGGAAGCCCAGGAGCTGGCCCGCGCCCAGTCGGCCGCGCAGGCCGCCCGAGCCGAGGCCGAGCGCGCCCACGACGT
>ERZ773021.201-NODE-201-length-39160-cov-20.0358_pt1 | contig 39160 bp, 30 predicted proteins | sample MGYA00511668_ERZ773021 | MGnify/ENA primary metagenome ERZ773021 (study PRJEB29015, sample SAMEA2737961) | human oral metagenome | biome: human oral; feature: human-associated habitat; material: dental | place: China | collected 2032 ... | reverse complement strand
TGGTGGGCGATACTGGGATCGAACCAGTGACCTCTTCCGTGTCAGGGAAGCGCGCTCCCGCTGCGCCAATCGCCCGAGCGGATGACGGGACTCGAACCCGCGACCCTCACCTTGGCAAGGTGATGCTCTACCAACTGAGCCACATCCGCGTTTCTCAGAACGTCAACCGTTCTTCGCAACGGGTAAAACCTTAACAGAAGATCTGGCCAGAACGCAAAACCAAATCCCCGTTATCCAAGTCACACGCTCATTTTCGGGCGGATTATCACCCATCAGTCCATATTCGTGCGAGGCTTGTCGGTATGGAAACGCGACCTGGCAAGGCCTACCCTCTGGGTGCCACCTTTGACGGAACCGGAACGAACTTCGCGATCTACTCCTCGGTTGCGACGTCTGTGACACTGTGCCTCTTGGATGACAACCTCAACGAAATGCGCATCCCCATGACGGAAGTCGATGCCTACGTGTGGCACGTCTACGTGCCACAGGTGCGCGCCGGCCAGCGCTACGGCTACCGCATCGACGGCCCCTGGGACCCCCAGAACGGTTTACGCTGTGACCCTTCGAAGCTCCTTCTCGACCCCTATGCGAAGGCGATCGAGGGACAGCTGAAGGATTCTCTTGACCTCCTCTCCTATCAGGCCGACGATCCCCTCATGCTCAAGGGCGGCGACTCCGCCGATGCAACCATGCACTCCGTCGTCGTCAATCCCTTCTTCGACTGGGAGGGGGACCGCAGCCCGGGACACGACTACTCCGAGTCGATCATCTACGAGGCCCACATCAAGGGCATGACGATGCGTCACCCGGACATCCCGGAGGAACTGCGCGGCACCTACGCGGGCATGGCGCACCCGGCGATTATCGAGCACCTGACGAAGCTCGGCATCACCACGGTCGAGCTCATGCCGATCCAGCAGTTCACGAACGATACGACGCTCCAGGCCAAGGGATTGTCGAACTATTGGGGCTACAACACGATCGGCTACTTCGCCCCACACAACGATTACGCGGCTACGAAGGACCCCGGCGCACAGGTTTCTGAGTTCAAGGCAATGGTGAAGGCCCTGCACGCGGCTAACATTGAGGTCATCCTCGACGTCGTCTACAACCACACGGCAGAGGGCAACCACATGGGCCCGACCCTCTCTTTCCGCGGCATCGACAATCCTTCCTACTACCGCCTCGTCGACGGGGATCGTCAGCACTACTTCGACACGACGGGCACGGGCAACTCCCTCCTCATGAGCTCTCCACAGGTCCTTCAGCTCATCATGGACTCGCTGCGCTACTGGGTGACGGAAATGCATGTGGACGGCTTCCGCTTCGATCTTGCCTCCACCCTGGCTCGCCAGTTCGCCGAGGTCGACCGACTGTCCGCTTTCTTCGATCTCATCCACCAGGACCCCGTGGTCTCGCAGGTCAAGCTCATCGCGGAGCCGTGGGACGTGGGTGCGGACGGCTACCAGGTTGGCGGCTTCCCTCCCCTATGGTCCGAATGGAACGGCAGGTATCGCGACACGGTGCGCGACTTCTGGCGAGGCGAGTTCTCCTCGCTCCCTGACTTCGCCTCCCGCCTGGCCGGTTCCTCCGACCTCTACGGGACGACCGGCCGCAAGCCCATGGCGTCCATCAACTTCATCACCGCTCACGATGGATTCACACTGCGTGATCTTGTGTCCTACAACGAGAAGCACAACGAGGCGAACCTCGAGGGTGGGGCGGACGGCGCGAACGACAACCGTTCGTGGAACTGCGGCGTCGAAGGCGACACGGATGACGAGGAGATCATCGAGCTGCGCTACCGTCAGCAGCGCAACTTCCTGACGACCCTCATGTTTTCCCAGGGCGTGCCGATGATCGCCCACGGCGACGAGCTTGGCCGCACCCAGCGGGGCAACAACAACGTGTACTGCCAGGACAATGAGCTCTCGTGGATCAACTGGGATTTGAATGAGCACGACTACAAGCTCCTGCGTTTCACCCGCCATCTCATCCACCTGCGACGCGATCACCCGGTGATGCGCCGCCGGCGTTTCCTGGAGGGTCCCGCGCAGCGCGGCGGAGAGTCCGAGCTCGGCGAGATCGAATGGTTCACCCCGGCGGGCACACACATGACGGAAGAGGAATGGAACCAGCCGTGGGCGCGCTCGACGATGGTCTTCTACAACGGCGATGCCATCCGTGAGCCCGACGCAAACGGTCGCCGCATCCTCGACGACGATTTCCTGCTGCTGCTCAACGCTGCTCCGGAACCCGTCGAATTCACGCTCCCTGACGCGAAGTATGGGCACATCTGGCACACCGTCGTCGACACGGCGGGCGACGATGATCGCGCCGAGTACCACTCCGGCGACATCGTACACGTCGGACCGCGTACCTCGTTCATCCTGCGCAACCCCCGCCGCCTGGAATCGCCGGAGCAACAACGACCGTGACGAGCCACGCGTACCCGCTACTTATCGACATGAAGGTTGGCGGCGCGTCTGGACCAAAAGGCGCATGGACACCCGTACGATTTGATTTGTGAATGAAAACGGGGTGCCCGAGGAGTTTATGCGGGCTCTGCTGTCCCTGCGACAGGCGGACCACCTGGCACACATACTCCTCGAGGAGGTGCCCCCACCTCGCCGTTTGGCCCCCTTTACGGCGGCGCTCGCGATGCGAACCACGGACGAGGACGAGGCCGGACAGCCCCTGTCGACTGGTCGTATGGTCATCCTGCACGACCCCGTGGAGCAGATCGGCTGGAACGGTACGTTCCGAGTCGTATGTCAGCTGCGCGCGCAAGTCGATGCCGAGATGATCGGCGACCCGATGCTGTCAGAGGGCGTGTGGGGTTGGATGCTCGATTGCCTGGAGACTGCGGGAGCTGGATTCCACGACATTACGGGCACGGTGACGCGCGAAATGAGCGAGGCCTTCGGCGGTCTTGAACTGCGAGGATCGGCTCTGTTCGTCGATGTGCGCGCCTCGTGGACGCCCAACAGTGAGTATCTTGGTGAGCATCTGTCCGGCTGGGCGGATGTCATGCGTCGGACGGCAGGGATTGTGCCTGCTCGTCATCTCGAAGGAGTCTGAGTGCTGGTCAACAATGGCGGCGGTTTGCCGCAGGGCGATACGGATAATCCGGAGCTCATTGCGCAGCCGCGTGGGGGGACCCCCGCCGTTATTGACACCCAGAAGGATCTTGAGGCTGCAGCTCGTGCACTGAGCGCTGGTTCGGCCCCGATCGCCCTGGACGTCGAGCGCGCTCAGGGCTTCCGCTACGGCTCCGATCCTTACCTCGTGCAGATTCGCCGCGAGGACGTGGGCACGTTCCTCATCGACACGCACGCACTGCCGGACCTGTCCGTGCTGCAGCCGGGCGTGGAGGACGTGTGGCTGCTGCACGATTGTTTGCAGGATCTGCCGAATCTGCGCCAGGTTGGGCTGCGCCCCTCCGCTCTCTTCGACACCGAAATCGCGGCGCGCCTCATCGGCCTGGAGCGTTTCGGGCTGGCGGCCGTCGTCGAGCAGGTGCTCGGCCTGGGCCTCGTCAAGGATCACCAGGCCTCGGACTGGTCGGTGCGTCCCCTGCCGAAGGAATGGCTACGCTACGCAGCCCTCGACGTTGAGCTGCTGACGGAGCTCTACTACCGCCTCTCGAAGCGGCTTGATGAGATGGGCCGTTGGGAGTGGGCGCAGCAGGAGTTCGCCTACGCCCTGTCGGTCACCCCTCCCGGTCCGAAGCCCGATCGCTGGCGTTCTATACCCGGCGCGGGCAAGATTCGTTCTCGCCGCGGCCTCGCGGTCCTCAAGGCCCTGTGGGAGACACGCGAGTCGATCGCTCGGCGCATCGACCTCAGCCCCGGCCGCCTCGTTCGTAACGCCGCCCTCGTGCGCGCGGCCTCGAATCCTCCGCGCAACAAGCGCGCGCTCATGAGCATCAGCGAGTTCCGCTCCCCCGTCGCCCGCCAGTATGAGGACGAGTGGATGCGAGCCCTCTCCAGCGTGGCCGCCATGACGGAGGACGAGCTGCCTCCCAAGCGCAAGCCCATGCAGCCCGGGTCGATCCCGGAACCGCACCACTGGAATCGCATCGACGAGGCCTCGGCCGCGCGCCTGGGAACGGTGCGTAACGCGGTCGCTTCGGTCGCGTCGAGTCTCGGTCTAGCACCCGAGGTTGTACTCGCTCCCCAGGTGCAGCGCTATCTCGCGTGGGCTCCCCTGGATCCGGCACGCCCGTCGGGCGATGAGGTCGAGGAGCGTATGGTCAATCGCGGTGCGCGCGACTGGCAGATCGATCTGACGCTCGACCCGATCTGCGACGCGCTCGGCGTCTGATTCGAATGATCTAGCGCTCGCCGATTCGCTCGACGAGCTCGCGGGCCGCGCGTTCGATGCCGTCGGCGTCGAAGCCGAACTGCGCGATCATGGCCGCGCGTTCGCCGTGCTCGGGGAATCCTTGCGGCACGCCCAGGCAGCGCACGGGCACGCCCGTCTCCGCGACCGCGTCGCGCAGCGACCATCCGAAACCGCCCTGAACGATGCCGTCCTCGACGCTCACGACGCAGTCGTAGTCCCGCACCAACGTCGCCAGCTCCGGGCAGATGGGGATCATCCACTGTGGATCAGCGACCGTAACACGCACTCCGGCAGCAGCCAGGCGACGCGCAGCCTCGATCGCGTCGGGCGCGCAGGCGCCGGTGCCCACGATGAGCACCCGAGCGGGTGAATCAGCCTCTGCCTCGTCGAAGAGAATGTCCACTCCCCCGACGCTGCGTAGCGCCGGCATGGGCTCGGGCAGCGATCCCTTGCGGTACCGGATGACGGTGGGAGCGTCATCGACGTCGAGAGCCTCACGAAGGCGCGCGCGCAGCGTCTGCTCGTCGCGGGGAGCCGCCAGACGCAGGCCCGGGATCATCGAGCACATCGCGATGTCCCAGACGCCGTTATGCGAGGCACCGTCCGCGCCCGTCACACCCGCGCGGTCCAGCACGACAGTGACGCCCGCGCGGTGGAGGGCGACGTCCATGAGAAGCTGGTCGAAACCGCGGTTCAGGAAGGTCGCGTAGAGCGCCACGACGGGGTGTGCGCCCTGGTAGGCCATGCCGGCGGCGGAGGCGACAGCCTCGGCCTCGGCAATGCCGACGTCGATCACGCGACCCGGGTAGGCCTCGTGCATGGGGCCAAGGCCCACGGGGCGCATCATCGCGGCCGTAATCCCAACGATGTCGTCGCGCGTGGCGGCCTGAGCGCAGATCTCGTCGGCGAAGACTCCCGTCCAACCGAAGCGCTCGGGGGCGACCGGGAGCCCGGTCTCCGGGTGAATCGGGCCGACCGCGTGGAAACGGTCAGCGATGTGCTCCTCGGCCGGCGTGTAGCCGCGGCCCTTTTCGGTGATCATGTGGACGAGGACCGGCTCGTCGAGGGAGCGACCGCGGCGCAGAGCGGTCTCGACCGCCGCGATGTCGTGGCCGTTCACGGGGCCGATGTACTTCAGGCCCAGGTCTTCGAACATGACCTGGGGCATCAGCGCGTCCTTGATGCCCGATTTCAGACCGTGCAGCGCATCGTAGGCCGCGCGTCCCGGCGTACCGTGGCTCAGCAAGTGCTGTTTGCCCCACGCCAGAGCCTTCTCGTATCTGGCAGAGGTGCGCAGCGCGTCCAGGTGAGCCGCGAGACCGCCAATCGTCGGCGCATAGGAACGACCGTTGTCGTTGACGATGATCATGATGCGGCGGTTTTTCGCCGTCGCGATGTTGTTGAGTGCCTCCCAGGCGAGGCCTCCCGTCAGCGCGCCATCGCCGATGACACCCACGGTCCAGGTGCGATCCCCCTGGCGATGCTTCTCACGCGAGATGCCATCCACCCACGCGATCGACGCCGACGCATGCGAGGACTCGACGACATCATGCTCAGACTCACCGCGCGACGGGTAGCCGGACAGGCCTCCCGGGCAACGCAGCGACGAAAAATCCTGACGTCCGGTGAGGAGCTTATGCACGTACGCCTGGTGGCCGGTGTCAAAAATGATCGTATCCTGCGGGGAGCGGAACACCCGGTGCAGGCCGATCGTCAGCTCGACGACGCCCAGATTCGGGCCGAGATGCCCGCCCGTTCGCGACACGTTGTCAATCAGGAACGCGCGAATTTCCGCCGCCAATTCGTCCAGCTGCTCGCGTTCCAGGCGACGCAGCTCCCGCGGTGCGCTACAGCGCGACAGCAGGTCGCGTGACTCTCGTGTTCCAGACATGAGAACCAGTGTAGTTGCCGAAGCGTCTCATCTACAGATCAAAGTGCATGTCAGGTACGTTCGGCCCGCGCAGGCGACAAGCGCGCGCACTAAGATAGGTGGTGTTGGCTCGCCGTACCGCTTAAGGAGGCACTATGTCCGTCACCGTCGCACCCCACGGCCTGTGGAAGTCCCCCATTTCGGGCGATTCTTTCACTGCCCGTTCGGTCACGCTCTCCCAGGTTCGCGTCGACGGACCCGACACCTACTGGGTGGAGGGACATCCGCTCCAGGGCGGACGTGGGACGCTGCTGCGCCGTCGCGGTACGGGGGAAACGGGCGAGGTCCTGCCTCTCATCGACGGTTCCCGCCTGCCCGATGTCGGCACGCGCGTGCACGAGTACGGCGGCAAGGCATACGCCGTTCACCACGGCGTCATCGTGTTCTCCGATCAGACAGACGGCCGCGTCTACGCCTTTGATACGGCCGATCCGCGCCGCGTCGTGCGTCCCCTGACGACCCTGTCGAAGGTCCGCTACGGCGACTTCTGGATCGCCGACGTGCGCGACCTCGTGTACGCGGTGGCCGAGGACCACTCTGCCCCGGGCGAGCCCGTCAACAAGATTGTCGCTATCCCTCTCGATGGATCCGCCGCCCGCGACGACAGCGCGATCATCACGGTGTTCGAGGGCACCGACTTCGCTCAGGCTCCGACGGTCTCCCCCGACGGCACCAAGATCGCCTGGATCACGTGGAACCACCCGAACATGCCGTGGACGTACTCTCAGCTGCGCGTCGCATCCCTGACCTTCGAGGGCACCATTGATCAGGAGGTCGTCCTGGTGGATCGCCCGGGCGTGTGCGTCTATGAGCCGCGCTGGACGCTCGACGGCGATCTCATCCACGTGGATGACTCCTCTGGCTGGGCAAACCTGTACCGCACCCAGGGCTTCGTGTGGCAGGAAGGCGAGGACCCGAACGCCTGGACCTCGCGTCTGCGCACTCGCGCGCTGCACCCGGGACCTCACGCGTTCTCGCACCCGCACTGGAAGCTCGGCCTGCACTCCTACGACAACTACGACAACGACTACCTCGTGTGCTCGTGGGCCGAGGACCAGGTCTGGCACGTCGGTACCGTGCGCATCGACAACGGCATGGCCGAGGAGTGGGCGACCGGCTGGTGGCCAATCGGTAACGTCGCCGCAGCGGACGGGCGCGTCGTCTTCCTCGCGGACTCCGCGACGCATACTCCCGCGATCATCGAAGTGTCGCGCGGCAAGACCAAGGTGCTGCGTCCCTCGTCGGAGGCCGAGGTACCCACCGCCCTCGTCTCCACGGCTGAGATGCTCACGTGGAAGACCTCGGACGGCGAGGAGGCGCACGGCTTCTACTACGCGCCCGTGAACCCTGAGTTCGCCGCCCCCGAGGGCGAGCTGCCACCGCTTATCGTCAACGTGCACGGTGGACCGACTGAAGCAGCCCGCCCCGGCCTACAGGTGCCCTTCCAGTACTGGACCAGCCGAGGCTTCGCAGTTCTGGACGTGAACTTCCGCGGGTCGACGTCCTTCGGCCGTCCCTACCGTGAGCGCATCAACGGCAACTGGGGCGTCATGGACGTTCAGGACTGCATCGACGGCGCCCAGTACCTCATCGATCTTGGCCGCGTCGATCCAAAGCGAATCGCGATCCGTGGTCGTTCCTCCGGTGGCTTCACGGTGCTCAACGCGCTTGCGTCCTCCGATGTGTTCACCGCCGGCGCGTCGTTCTCGGGTATCGCCGACCTGGTGAAGTTGAAGGAAACCAGCCATAAGTTCGAGTCGCACTACGACGCGATTCTGCTCGGCACCGATGACACCTCAGACCCGGTGTGGGCGCAGCGCTCGCCCATCAACCGTGTCGGTGACATTAAGGCACCGCTCATGCTTCTGCAGGGCACCGACGACCCGGTCGTTCCCGCCTCGCAGGCCCAGGAGATGTACGAGGCACTGCGTGCCAACGGCAACGCGGTCGCCCTCAAGCTCTACCAGGGAGAGGGACACCGCTTCCGCTCGGCCATCAACATCAAGGATGCGTGGCAGTCGGAGCTGGCCTTCTACAGGACCGTCTGGGGCATCGCCACCGACGCCCCCATTCACGTGGAGATCGCAAACCTGTGACACCCCTGAGTCAGTCCCCGCAGCCAGAGGAACCGGCTGCGGGGACTCGCTTGCGCGTCGGCCATGCGGTCGCCGCGCATCGTTCCCTGCTCGGCGTGGCCGCCGCACTCGTTGGCGCGGTCGTCGGCGCGGCGGCCGTCGTCTTTAACCTGGCGATTCGCGCGTGGACGTGGGTGTCCACCGGCTTCGACGAATACACGACCCACGTCGGCCAGCCGCACGGCGTGTGGGGCTGGACGCCGTGGCTCTTCCTACTTCTCTCCCCCGCCATCGCGGGCCTGCTGTACGGGCCGCTCATCCAGCGTTTCGCGCCCTCGGCAAAGGGACACGGTATCCCCGAGGTGATGCTCGCGGTGCGCCGTAAGGGTGGGCGCATCCCGGGGCGCGTCGCCATCGTCAAGATCCTGGCCTCGGCCCTGACCATCGGCTCGGGCGGGTCCGCAGGACGCGAAGGCCCAATCGTGCAGGTGGGCGCGTCGCTGGGCTCCACCATCGCTTCGTGGCTGCGTATGCCCGTCTCCCGCGTGGTCCTGTTGGCCTCGTGCGGGTCGGCGGCCGGCATTGCGGCCACGTTCCATGCTCCCCTCGCGGGCGCGGTGTTCGCCCTCGAGGTGATCCTCGTCGAGTTCACGGCCGAAACCTTCGGCTTCGTCGTGCTGTCAGCCGTCACATCCTCGGTGGTCGCGCGCATCCTGCAGGGCGACGAGATGGTCATTCGCGTCGCCGACAACCTGACCGTCGCGTCGATGTCGGACATCTGGTGGGTGGCGCTCCTCGGCCTCGTCGCGGGGCTGTGCGGCCTCGGCTTCTCCAAGCTCCTGTACGCCTCGGAGGACGCGATCGACTGGCTGTGGGCTCGCACGCACCTGCCCGAGTGGGCGCGTCCGAGCGTGCTCGGCCTCGCCCTCGGCGCGGCCCTCGTTGCGTTCCCGTACATGTTCGGCTCGGGTTATCCGCTTGAGGAGGACGCGATCGCGGGAAGTTACTCGATCACGTTCCTGCTGGCCCTCATGCTGGGCCGCGCTGTGTTCACGTCGTTCACCATTGGTATGGGCGGTTCGGGCGGTGTCTTCGCGCCCACGCTGTTCATCGGCGCAATGGCCGGCGCCGCCTTCGGAGACGTCATTTCGCCTCTGTCGGATTCTCCCGTCGGTGTGTTTGCCGTGGTGGGCATGGGAGCCGCCTTCGCGGGTGCCGCGCGTGCCCCGATGACGGCGGTCCTCATCATCGTGGAGATGACCGGCCAGTTCTCGCTGATCCTGCCGATGATGCTCGCGGTCGTGATCGCGATGGGTGCCTCGCGGTTCCTGACGCGCGCGACAATCTACACGGAGAAGCTGCGCCGCCGCGGCGACGTCCTCGACGACCCGGTCGAGGGCACGCTGCTCGGTACGCGCGCGGCATCCGAGTGGATGACGGAGGCTCCCGAGACACTCCCGTGCGAGGCGAGCGCCGCGTCAGCGATTGCCGCCCTGCGCCGCACGAAGGAGACGGTGCTGCCCGTCGTGAACGACGACCGACGGTTCATCGGACTCGTGTCGTCGCTGCGCCTGGCCGAGCTCACGCAGGAGGACGGATCGCTCGACGCACCCCTGTCGGATTTGCCTCTCATTGACGAGGCCGTGGCCGCCTCCGCTCCCCCGTCCGAGGTTCTCGGGGCGCTGCGTAGCACGGGCCTGCAGTCTTTGCCGGTCGTGGACGCGGATCGACGAGTCGTCGGCTGGGTGTCCGAGCGCGACCTGGTGGATCGCATGTACCGCGACCAGCGCCGCGCGATCGAGGCCCGCACGCAGACGTCGTGGGGCTCGCGCATGCAGGAGCGCAGGAGAAGCCGCTAGCTGCTCAGGACAGAGACCATCTCCACGTGGTGGGTGTGCGGGAAGAGGTCCCATGCCTGCAGCGATTCGAGCTGGTATCCGTCCTCGGTGAGGGTGCGCAGGTCGCGTGCGCCCGCCGCCGGGTCGCAAGACACCAGGACCACACGAGGGGCACCCGTGGCGGCGATCGCCTCGCACACCTCGGCACCCGCACCGGCGCGCGGCGGATCCGCCACGACGACGTCCGGCACGGCACTCAGCTGGCCAGACAGGTCGACAACACCCTCGCGATCCACGTTTCCGGCGAACGCGTCCACCCAGTCGAAGGCCGCGAGGTTCTCGCCGGCGTCACGCACGGCGCCCTCGTCACCCTCGAGCGTCACGACGCGCCCCGACTCGCCGACGGCGCGCGCGAGCGGCACGGAGAACAGGCCAGCGCCCGAGTACAGCTCCATGACCGCGCAACCAGCCCCGGCCTCGCCTGCGCCGAAAGCAGCAGCCAGCACGGCATTCGCGAGCACCTCGGCGCCGCGCACGTGCGTCTGCCAGAAACCGGAGGGCCGCACGTAGTACGACTCGACGCCGGAGCCGACGGGCACGTTCCAGCGCAACACGTCAGCGTCGATGCGCACGCCGTCGGCGGCGTACGTGTCCTCGCCGATCAGGACGACGGGATCGCCGCCGGAGGGGGCCACCGCGCGCACGCGGTCACCCGGCTTCCACAGGCGACGCCACGGCGTGTCCTCATCGAAAAGTCCGAGCTCGCGGATCGCGGGCACAGCCAGCGGCATGTCCTCGAGCGCGATGACGCGGCGGCCGCGGAACTCATGCATGCCGGCGCGCCCATCCGCGTCGATAACAACGTCAATGCGAGAGCGGCGACCGGTCAGCCGATCGTTCGCATCCTCATCGCCCGGCGCGGGAGCGACATGCACTCCACCGAGGGCTTCCACGGCCTCGGACAGGGCCTCGCCGCCCACGCGGCGCAGCTGCCCCGCAATCACACGGGACTTCCAGTCGCGCTGTGCGGCGGGCGTCAGGTGCGCGAGCTCCCCGCCACCGACGCCTCCCGGACCGGCCTGGGGCCAGACGGACTCGACGCGGTCGTCCGAGGCCTCGACGACCTCGATGGCATCCGCCCACGCGAGCTTCTTCTGGACGGCGGTCACCCGCGCGCAGACAATCTCTCCGGGTGCCGCGTGGCGCACGAAGACGACACGCCCGCTCTCGTCGCGGGCGACGCACGCACCACCGTGCGCGGGCTCGCCGACGCTCAGCTGGAGGATCTCGCCGATCCCCTCGCGCGGCTGCGCGGGCGTGGGACGACGGCGCGGAGAGGGACGACCACGGGACGGTCGGGGGCTCATGCGTTCTCCTCGGAGGTGCTATCGCTGCGTGTCGTGCCAGGCTGCTCGGTACGGGACTTCGATTCATCTGACGACGGGGCGACGCGCGAGAACGGGTCATTGACGCGCTGACGGCCTTCCACGACGTCATCCTCGCCGAGCTGCCACGGGACGACGGTAATCACCACGCCGGGAACGCCGAGGAGCGCGGCTCGTAGGCGCAGGGCCGACTGGTTGTGCACGAAGTTCTCCCACCAGTGGGTGACGAGGAACTGCGGCATGTAGACCACCAGCATCTCGGTGGGCATCGCGCGACGGCGCCCGCGCACGTACTGGAGGATGACCGAGGCGATGTCACGGTAGGGCGCGGACAGGAGCGTCAGCGGCACGGGAACACCGGAGGCCTTCCACTGGCGCAGGATCTTGTTTTCTTCCTCGTCGTCGGCGACGACGGAGACGAGCTCGATCGACGTCGGCGAGGATGCGCGAGCCGCCGCAATCGCTCGCATGGCGGGACGGGACAGGGAGGACACGAGGACGAGGGCACGCACGCGGGTCGGCAGGGCGCGGCGCGCATTCCAGTCGTCCACGCGCAGCTGCGAGCGGATCGTCTCGTAGTGGTGATGGATCGAAATCTGGATACCAAACGCGATCGCGATCATCAGTAGCGTGATCCACGCGCCGTGCGTGAACTTCGTGGCCAGGACGATGATGAGCACGAGGCCGGTCATCATGAAGCCGACGATGTTGACGGCGCGCGAGCTCAGGACGGACTTGCGTTCCTGACCGGACTGGCGCGTGCGCAGCTGCCGGTTCCAGTGCTTGATCATGCCCAACTGCGAGAGCGTGAAGGAAATGAAGACACCGACGACGTAGAGCTGGATGAGGCGCGTCGTCTGCGCTTGGAAGCCGACGATCAGCGCGATCGCGGCGACTGTCAGAACGACGATGCCATTCGAGTACGACAAGCGGTCGCCGCGGCGCACCATCTGGTGGGGCAGGAAGGAATCGCGCGACAGGACGGATGCCAGCGTCGGGAAGCCGTTAAACGCCGTATTGCCCGCGAGCACCAGGATGAAGCCGGTGACAACGGTGATCAGGATGAAGAGGATCGATCCCTGACCGAACACCGCGGAGGCGATCTGCGAGATTGCCGGATCAATCGGCGTGTTCTCCGGGACGGGCGCGCCCTGGTAGGTCAGCTGGGTCGCGGCATCGTCGACGATCTTCACGCCGGTCGCGCGCGCCAGCACAAGGATCGAGATCATCATTGAGGCGGCAATCAGACCGAGCATCGCCAGCGTGGTCGCCGCGTTGCGGGACTTGGGGCGGCGGAACATGGGCACGCCGTTGGAGATGGCCTCGACGCCGGTGAGTGCAGCGCAGCCCGAGGAGAAAGCGCGCATGAGCAGGAAGGCTCCCCCGAGCCCTGCCAGGCCGTCCGCGTGGCCGGGCGCAGTCACGAGGTCGTAGGCGGCGGTGGGCGACTCGCCAAGGTGCCCCGTCGCCATCTTCGCGAAACCGACGACGACCATGAGGCCGATGGCCCCCATGTACAGATACGTGGGCACGGCGAACGCTCCGCCGGCCTCGCGCGTGCCGCGCAGGTTCAGGGTCGCCAGGATGACGACGAGCGCGACCGCGATCGGCACCTCATGGCCGAGGAGAGCCGGGACGGCGGTCGTGATGTAGCTGGCGCCCGACGAGATCGAGACGGCAACCGTCAGGATATAGTCGACCAGCAGTGCCGAGGCAACGAGTAGTCCCCAGGAACGGCCCAGGTTCGTGGTGACGACCTCGTAATCACCACCGCCCGACGGGTAGGCGTGCACCGTCTGACGGTACGACGCGACCACGACCGCGAGCACGATCGCGACGACGACGCCCACCCACACGGACTGAAGCGCGGCCATCGAACCGGCGAGCGCAAGGGTGAGGAGGACTTCGTCCGGCGCGTAGGCGACGGACGACAGCGCGTCCGACGCGAAGATCGGCAGGGCGATTCGTTTGGGGAGAAGCTGGTGGCCCATCGCGTCCGATCGCATCGGGCGCCCGATGAGCACGCGCTTTGCGTAGGCCAACAAGTTCGTCACGGATGTTAAGCGTAGTCCACCGAGCCTGACAGTGGCAGCGGCGAAGCGCACACTTGGCTATTACGCGAGGACCGGAGTAGTTTGGTAGTCGTGCACTTTGTGATCATGGGTTGCGGGCGCGTCGGCGCTCGCCTGGCATCGACGTTGGACGCCGCGGGTCATTCCGTGGCGGTTATTGACCAGGATTCCAAGGCTTTCTCTCGCCTCTCCCCGGACTTTTCCGGTCGTCGCGTGACGGGCGTGGGCATGGACCGCGACTGCCTGCGTCAAGCGAACATCAAGGACGCGTACGCGTTTGCGGCCGTCTCATCGGGTGATAACTCGAACATTATCGCTGCGCGCGTCGCACGTGAGGTCTTCCACGTCGAGCACGTCGTCGCGCGCATCTACGACCCCACGCGCGCCTATCTGTACGAACGCCTCGGGATTCCGACGGTCGCCTCGGTGCAGCGCACCGCCGAGTCGGTGATGCGCCGCCTGCTCCCTCCGGACGCGTCGCTCATCTGGTCCCACCCGACCGGCGAGGTCGGCCTCGTCAATGCGACGCCCACCCCCGCCTGGTACGGCCTGAGCTTCCAGGTCGTCGAGGAGCTCACGGGCTGCCGCATCGTCTTCACGTCACGCTTGGGATCCATCCGCACCGCGTCGCCGGACCTCGTGGTCCAGGAGCACGATCAGCTGTACTTCGCGATCAACGGGACCGAGACCACGCAGCTGCGCGACCAGTTGGCTAACCCGCCCAAGACGGAGGTGTGAGCATGAAGATTGTGATTGCTGGAGCCGGATCGGTGGGCCGCAGCGTCGCCCTGGAGCTGCTCGCTCACGGACACGACATCACCCTGATCGACAACATGCCCGAGAAGCTGCGCATCTCGTCCGTGGCAGATGCGGACTGGGTGCTCGCCGACGCGTGCTCGCCTGACGCGCTGCACGACGCGGGCGTGGACGAGGCCGACGTGATGGTTGCCGCGACCGGCGACGACAAGGCAAACCTGGTCATCTCCCTGCTGGCCAAGACCGAATTCGCGGTCCCCCGCGTGGTTGCTCGCCTGAACAACCCGAAGAACGAGTGGCTGTTCGATCAGGCGTGGGGCGTGGATGTGTCCGTCTCGACGCCGCGCATCATGACCTCCCTTGTCGAGGAGGCGGTGTCGGTGGGCGTTCCGGTGCGCTTGTTCTCCTTCAACACGGCCGCCGTGTCGATGCACGCGCTCATCCTTCCGGAGGATTCCCCGGTTGTGGGCAAGCGCGTCCATTCCCTGGCGCTGCCGGCTCGTTCGGTCCTCGCCGCGCTCCTGCGCGACGGTCGTCCGATCACGCCGAGCGCCGACGACGTGTTCGAGGCCTCCGATGAGCTTCTGCTTCTCGTGCCCGATGCGGACACCGCGGAGCTAGAGGACCTGCGTCAGCTGGTCGCGTCCCCTGTCTCGGAGGAGTCCGACGACGAGGAAGGCGAGGAGTAATCCTTCAGCTTCCACCAGGTGGCCCAGGCTCCCAGCCCGAAGAGTGGGAGTCCGAGGGCAAGCTTGGCAACGCCGAGAGCAGCGACCTGGCCGGCGATCCAGAGGGGCGCCTGCACGGCGACGCGCAGCGCGAAGATTCCCGCCCACATCCACGTGATCGCGGCGCAGCTGCGGCGCAGGGACGCGTAGGCGGGGTCGGACTGCCAGCCTTTCGCCAGGCCGGTCAGCGGACCGTAGAACTGGGCGACGAGGCTTGTCCCTAACAGGACGGACAAAGCGAAAGCAAGCGCCATGGCCACGTTCGTGGCGATGCCCCAGACGAAGTAGTTTTCTCCCCGCCCGGTCGCCGCCGCGAAGATGACGCCGATGGCGACTCCAAACAGGCCGGAGAGAGCCTGCTGCATCCCCTGGCGTTGGACGAGGCGGATCACGCAGGCGATCACCGCGACGGCCGAGGCCGCGATGAGCGTCGGTACGAGGGCGCGCGTGGCCACAAAAACGATGACGAAGAGCAGTCCGGGCGCGGTGGCTTCGATGACACCGCGTGTGCCTCCCAGGGCTCGTGACCAGGAGAATTCCTCAGAGGTGGCCTGATCCATCCAGCGAGGAGTCGGCATCAGCCCTCCCCCGCGATCACGCGGTACAGCGGGTTGATGATGACGAGGCGATCGCCCACGCGTCCGACAGTGCCTTCCACCTCGAGGCGCTGGCCGACGCTGAGTCCGGGGATGGAGGATCGTCCGGGCCAGCGCAGTTCGAGCGTGTCGGTGCCGTCGTAGAGGGTCGCGACGAGGACGCGCTGAGCGCCCTCTTCGGGCGGATACGTCATGCCCAGCAGCGTGCCGAACACGAGTGCGTGAGAGCGGTCGGCCACGTCGCGAATCGGCGTGACACCGCGGGCGGCGCGCGCCGAGTCCTCGTCGAGGGCGGCGTCCAGGGAACGCGTGTCCTTGTCGAGGCCGAGCGCAGCGCCGACCTTAGCGAACCACGAGGCCATGTCAGGCCTCCTGAGCACCCGCGGGCAGGTGCACCGGCAGTAGCTCCAGGCGGGTTCGCGGGTAGTCGTCACGACGCACGACGATGCGGTCGATGACCTTCTCGATGTCGGTGCCGGCTTCCGCGGTGGCAGCGGCCGGGCCGAGGATATCGATGCGCGCGAACCAGCGGTCGCCTTCACGACCGATGATGCGCATGCGCGAGGTCGCGGAGCGTCCGTCGGGCATCTGCATCGGCATGTCGACGAGCAGCTCGTTGCCGTAACGCGTCGGGTAGTCGGCGACCTTGGCACCCTGTTCTTCGAAGCCCCTGCGGATTTCTTCGCGCAGCTCCTCCCACACGCCGCCGGAACGGGGTGCGGCTGCAACGCTCATCTGGATGCCGGAGTTTCCGAGCACGACGAGAATCTGCAGGACGGTCGTGCCGTCGTCTGCGACCTGGGTGCGCAGCTGCATGCCCTGAACCGCGGGGAACAGGATGGACCCCATGTCGACGTAGCCGTCGCTGGTGTCGACCTCCCCGTAGTTACGCGGGCCGGGCTCGCTCCAAATCGCAGCGTCTTCGTCGCTCAGGCGAGGCAGGGCCTCGACCTCTTCGATCTCTTCTTCGACAGTCTTCTTCTTGCGTCCGAACATCGTCCTACCTCACATCGCGCACTCGGTGCACACGGGGGCACCGTTGGCGTCCACGTGGTCGAGCTGCGACGCGTGGTGCACGAGGAAGCACTGCGAGCAGGTGAATTCGTCTTCCTGGCGGGGAACGACGTGGACCGTCAGTTCCTCCTTTGACAGGTCCGCACCGGGAAGCTCGAAATTCTCAGCCGCTTCGTTTTCGTCTTCTTCGATCTCGGCGGAGCCGGCGTCGTTGCGACGGGACTTCAGCTCTTCGATCGAGTCCTCTGCGACCTCGTCTTCGTTCTTGCGCGGCGCATCGTAATCGGTTGCCATGGTTCTCCCCTTTCGCCTCTCGAGCCGGTTTGCGCGAGTGGTCTATGCGCAGGGAGGATAACACTTGTGAGAGTAATGTGCCATCGTATGTGTGACACGCGCCCAGCTACGCGACATTCTGAGCATTATTTGAGACGATTCGACCTAGACGTTTGAGGAGGAAGTGATGATTGAGCTCGAATTGCTCGGGACCAGCGCCGATGGCGAGTCCCTGGTGCTCACGGATGCCCAGGGTGAACGCTATTCGGTGTTGATTTCCGATGAGCTCCGCGGCGCGACGCGTCGTGATCGTCCGCGAGTGGAGCTGGCGCCCGCTCGTCCGACGCTCGCTCCTCGCGATATTCAGGCTCTCCTGCGCGCCGGCGCGACCCCGGCAGAGATCGCGGAGCAGCACGGCATGGAAGTCAGTGCGGTCGAGCGTTTTGAGGCTCCCGTGCAGGCCGAGAAGGATTATGCGCTGACGCGCGCCCGCGCCGTTCGCATTGGCGACGGCGGCCCTACGATGGGCGACCTCGTTCTGGATCGACTGGCGGCGCGCGGCGTCGACCCGTCGTCTCTGGAGTGGACCGCGACGCGCGAGGCCGGGGAGCCCTGGCAGATCATCGTGAACTTCGTGCAGGGTGCGGCCGAGCACGCCGCCCACTGGCATCTGTCGAACTCCGGCTCGCTCGAGGCGATCGATCAGGAGGCTCAGTGGCTGACGGAGCAGGTGTCCACTTCCCCGACGGCCTCGATCTTCACTCCCCTGCCGCGCAACGCTCCGGCTCCCGTCGTCGACCCCGGTGCTGAGGACCTGCGCAACCGCGAGGCGATCATCGACCAGCTCAATGCCGTGCGTGGTAAGCGCCAGCAGATTGATTTGGACCTGGACGATGAGGTCGACGAGGAGGCCGAGTACCTGGCAGCTATCGCCGGCGAGGAGGAGGCTCCTACAGCGGAGCCCGACACGTCGACGGGCCCGATTTCCGCGCGCATCTATTCGCTCGCGTCCGCTCGCACGAAGGCGGAAGCACCATCCGATCCCGCCGAGGACACGCTGTTCCCCGGGACCGGTCAGATCCCGTCTGCCCGTCCGACACTGACGGGAGCTATCCCGGTGGCGTCCCGCTCCCCCAAGACCGAGGCCCCGGCCTCGTCGGGCGTGCTCCCGTGGCTCTCCGACGCCCCCGCGTCCGCTGGTGAGGATAAGGGCGGCGAGGAGCCGAAGGCCGAGGAGCAGGCGACCCCCGCGATCCCCATGAAGGCCGTGCAGGCGTCCGATTCCACTGATCCCACTCCTGCCGAGGCCGAGGAGAGCGCGACCGGGTCCGTTCCCGCTCAGGGAGTGACGGGTTCGAGGATGGCGCGCGCTTCCTCGAAGAAGACCCGCCGGTCGGTCCCCAGCTGGGACGAGATTCTCTTCGGCTCGAAGTCGTAATCCGAGCAAACGCCAAGCGGCCGCCCGTTAAGGAGCGGCCGCTTCGTGTATGTCCCGTAGTCGTCTTACGACAGGACGATAACGGGGATGCGCATCTCCGTCGAGGTGAGTGAGCCGTGAACGCCCGGCATCGCGATCGCCGAGGCGCTCTGGGTTCGAGAATCCACAATGCCGCCGTTTCCGCGGGTGAGGACCAGCAGGTCGCCGATGATCGAGGCACCGTCTCCGGGGCCGATGAGCGCGCCCATCTGATCTCGAGAGAGGATCCACGCGCTCTCCCCCAGGACGTCGCGCCAGCGCGCCTCCACGTTGGCGGCGTGGCCCTCCTGCGCGTGTACGTGAACGGCTCGTGTCTCGCCGGCGACGATGCGCACGCCCTCGCGCAGAGCGGGCGTCGCGGCCACGTCCACGAGGGCGGAGTGCTCCACGTTGATCATGCCGTGGTCCGCGGTCATGACGGTCCGCACGCCCGCGGGCAGGCCGCGCAGCAGCGCGGACAACCCCGCGTCGAACTCTTCCAGGCAACCGATCCACGCATCCGATCCAACGCCGGAGCTGTGCCCGGCGTGGTCGATCTCGGACCAGTAGAGGTAGACGACGGGCGTTCCCGCGCGCAGCTCGCGCAGCGCGGCGCTCACGCGGTCGCTGAGCGACTCTGCGGGCACGTGGCGCGCTCCCCGAAGCGCCGCGCCCGTCAGTCCGGAACCGGCAAAGCGCGCGGGCGAGATGACGGCGGAGGATACGCCCACCGCGGCCAGGCGCTCGAAGTACGTGGGCGTGGGCTGCCACTCGGTGGGCGCCGGCCCACCCTCCATGGCCAGCAGGTTCATGACGCCGCCCCCGTAGGCAACGGAAAAGCCCACCATGTTCGTGGCGCCCGGGCGTGCACCAGTGCCGAAAGCTGTGATGGCCGCGGCCGTTGTCGAAGGGACGACCGTGTGAATCGAGCGAATATCGTCTCTCATGCGGCGCAGCGTCGGCGTGTGCCCCAGGTGATCCTGGATCAGCTCGTACCCGAGCCCGTCCACGAGGATGAGAAGCACCTGATCAGCCCCGGCCTCGATCCCGAGGGCGCCGCCCGCCTGTGCGGAGGCGCCGGGCAGGGCTGAATCGATCGACGAGAGGGCACCAGCGATGACGTCCGTGATGACCGGATGCCCCGCGGCGGGCAGGTCCGCACCGGGCAGGTCCAGCGTCAGTGCGCGCTCACTCACTGCGGGTCCCCATCAGGCGAGCGAGATGATCGACGAAGACCATAGCCTCGTCGAGAGCATCCTGACCGTCGGCGGCCGCGGAGATACGGAACGTCATGTCGTCGGGGAAGGACGTGCCCGTCAGGCCATGGTCGGCCATGCAATTCGGGTCGTCGCAGCGGGCGGGCTCAAGCTCGAGGCGGCGCGCGCCCTTCAGGTCCAGGGCAATCGTCATCTCGGACAGGCCGCTCGCGTTCTCGGGGTCCGTGTAGACCTCCATCGTGGAGTAACCGGCGATGTCGCCCACGCGGTGCACGGCCGCCGCAATCGTCGCCGATCCGCCGTCCATTTCATCAACGTGCAGCTGAACGATGGCGCGGTCCGTCAGCGAGGCGACCGTGAGGTGCCGGAAGACCGATCCGCGGTCGAAACCCGTATCCACCTGGCACAGCGTCGCGAGCGGCTCCGCAGCGCCCAGAGCGCGGCGCAGCGCACGCTGCACGGCCTTGGGGTAGAAGCCCCCACGTTCGATACGGGTCCATGTGTCCATGCCCCAATTGTGCCCCGAAGCGGCGCGCCAGTCGAAATGAGCGCCAAGCCGCGCAATAATTGCGCGTATGGCTAAGAAGGACCAGGTCGCCGACATCCCTGAGAAGGACGAGAACATCACAGAGATCGACGTGTCCGATGAGATGCGTGGGTCCTTCCTGGAGTATGCCGTCTCGGTGATCTACGCTCGCGCGCTCCCCGACGCGCGCGATGGCCTCAAGCCCGTGCAGCGCCGCATCCTGTTCCAGATGGATCAGATGGGGCTGCGCCCCGACAAGGGACACGTGAAGTCCCAGCGCGTCGTCGGCGAGGTCATGGGTAAGCTCCACCCGCACGGCGATTCCGCGATTTACGAGGCCCTGGTGCGTCTCGCGCAGCCCTTTAACCTGCGTGTTCCGTTGGTCGATGGACACGGTAACTTCGGCTCTCTGGACGACGGCCCTGCCGCCGCGCGTTACACCGAGGCGCGCATGGCGCCCGCCGCGCTGGACCTGGTGACGGGCCTGGATGAGGACACGGTCGATTTCGTCCCCAACTACGACAACCAGTTCATGCAGCCGGACGTCCTGCCGGCGGCCTTCCCCCAGCTGCTGGTCAACGGCGCCTCGGGCATCGCCGTGGGCATGGCGACGAATATCGCCCCACACAACCTGTCGGAGACGATCGCTGGCGCTATCCACCTGCTGGATAACCCGTCTGCGTCGGTCGCAGACCTCATGCGCTACATCCCCGGCCCTGACCTGCCCGAGGGCGGCGTCATCGTCGGCCTCGAGGGCATCAAGGAAGCCTACGAAACCGGCCGAGGCGCGTTCAAGACCCGTGCGAAGGTCCAGATCGAGCGCGTGACCGCCCGCAAGATGGGCATCATCGTCACGCAGCTGCCCTACATGGTGGGCCCGGAAAAGGTCATCGAAAAGATCAAGGAAAACGCGAACGCGGGACGCCTCAAGGGCATTTCCTCGGTTCAGAACCTCACCGACCGTATCCACGGCCTGCGCCTGGTCATCGAAGTAAAGAACGGTTTCAACCCCGAGGCCGTGCTCCAGCAGCTCTACCAGCGCACGCCTCTGGAGGATTCCTTCTCGATCAACGCCGTGGCGCTCGTGGGCGGCCAGCCGCGCACGCTGGGCCTGAAGGAAATGCTGCAGGTCTTCCTGGATCACCGCCTGGACGTCACGACGCGCCGCAGCCGCTTCCGCCTGAAGAAGTGCGAGGATCGCCTGCACCTGGTCGAGGGCCTGCTCATCGCGATCCTGGACATCGACGACGTTATCGCCATCATTCGCTCTTCCGATGATGCGGAGATCGCGCGCGAGCGCCTCATGACGGCCTTCGACCTGTCCGAGGCCCAGGCCAACTACATCCTCGAGCTGCGCCTACGTCGCCTCACGAAGTTCTCGCGCATCGAGCTGGAGACCGAGCGCGACGAGCTGCTGGCGAAGATCGCGTCGCTGCGCGAGATCCTGGAGGATCCGGAGCTGCTGCGCGCTCTCGTGAAGAAGGAGCTGCGCGAGGTCTCGGATCGCCTGGGTACGCCGCGTCGTACGCTGCTGCTGGCCTCGACGGGCACGCCCGTGGGTGCGGCAGCCGCCGACGATGCCGCGCTGGCGGCCCTGCCGTCGGTGTCGCGTTCCGGTAAGGGCCTGGACCTGCAGATCCCGGACGACCCGTGCGTCGTGGTCCTGTCCTCCACGGGCGCTCTCGCCCGCGTCGAGGGCGGGGATCCCCTGGAGCCCGGTCCGCGCGCGGCGTCGGACGGCTGGCGCGTACAGCTGCCGTCGACGGCTCGCTCACAGGTGGCTGTGGTGACGGAGGACGGCGTCGCCCACCGCATCGACGTCGTGGATCTGCCGGCGCTTCCCCGCTTTGAGACGGGCCTGTCCCTTGCAGGGGCGATGCCCGCGTCGCTCCTCCTGCACACGGACGTTCCCGCCGTGGGTCTGCTCGATCCCGAGGGCACCGACGTGGTCGCGATGGGCACGGCTCGCGGCACGGTCAAGCGCCTGCGCCCGGACGTGCTGCAGCGTGACGAGTGGGAGGTCATCGCCCTGGAGGACGGCGACCGTCTCGTGGGCTTCGATCGATGCTCAGACGAGGCGGACCTGGTGTTTATTTCGTCGGACGCGCAGCTGCTGCGCACCCCCGCCGCGAAGGTGCGCCCGCAGGGCCGCACAGCCGGCGGCATGGCCGGCATGAAGCTGAACCCCGGGGCCGAGGCCCTGGGCTTCTGGGTGGTCGAGGCTCCCATTGACGCCGTCGTGGTGACGGTGGCCGCGGCGCTGGGCGCGCTGCCGGGAACGGGCCAGACGACGGTGAAGGTGACGCCTTTCGAGTGCTACCCCACGAAGGGTCGAGGCGGCCAGGGCGTGCGCTGCCAGCGCTTCCTGCGCGGCGAGGATCGCCTGGATATCGCGTGGGTTGGCACCAAGCCGGCACGGGCCGCATCCGCGGACGGTTCGCCTGTGGAGCTGCCCGCGGAGGATGAGCGCCGCGACGGTTCGGGCGTGCCGATCACCTTCGCGATTGCGTCGATCGGCTGACGCACTCTTCTAGTCGTGAGGGCGGTGGGGTGGCCGGGATTGCTCCCGGCCACCCCACCGCTTTATCAGCTTCTATTTCGCGCCTATTTTGCGTGATAGCGGGGGCTGGTTCCCAGGTGCGTGGGAACCGTGACCAACGGATCGGTGATCAAGGATTCGTCAAAGCCCCTGTAGGAATACGAGTTGTCGTTGACGATCTGGAGGGGGCTGACAACGCCGTCCGCATACTGCTGAACTTCGTCAGGTGTCGGGCTCGATCCATTCCCCTTGTCAGCGAGTGGATTGACATCAGGTAGCGTCGTGGGATCCGTATTGAGGATTGCCCCCGGATCGATGCCGCCGTAGCCGGTGTACTGATTCCAGGTGTGGTCGGGGTTCAGACCCGTCTTGACGAGGAGCTGAAGCAGCTGGTTGGAAGTCGCGCTCGGCCACTTCTGGCGGGCAAGTGCGAGGACACCGGCGACAATGGGAGATGAAAATGACGTACCCGACGACTCAACAATCTGATTCGTCGCAAAGTCATGCATTTTGACCGGACCGCCAACTGCAGTTGTTGACACCCCCTGCCCCCACGACGAATAGTCCTGACGGTTGCCATCGATACCGATAGCACTGACGCCGACAACTCCAGACCACTGTGAGAGCGACGTTGAGTTTTCGTCCGTTGCTTCATTTCCAGCGGCAGCTGTGATGATCACACCCTTGGTCATCGCCCGTGCAACAGTCCATTTCAGCTCGTCCCCCTGAAGCGAGCTGGAGGCTGAGAAATTCACGATTTGCGCGCCGTCATCCATCGCTTGGTTGAGGACCCATGGGATGCTGACTTTAGAAAGGCCATTTTGAGCACCGGCACACGCCGGAGATGCAGAATCTCCCCTACTAGTGGCGGGGATCTGATAGGTCAAAAGTGAACTCTCGGGAGCTACTCCATAGACAGATGACACCAAGATCGAAGCAACTGCAGTGCCATGGGTCTTAGAGGAGGCGGAAGAGGTAACTTCACACGTTGATTTGTTGTGAATATCCACGCCATTAAGCTCGGGCACAGTAGCATCTGCCTCTCCATCGACGATGGCTATGGTTACGCCCTTTCCGGTATACCCCTTCGCCCTGGCCTGATCCAGGTGGTAGTACCCGAAGTACGGCTGGTCCGCCGCGCTGATCGTATTGTCTGCCTGGGCTGGAACGGCTGGGAGCGTGGTGACACCAGCGGCGATGACGAGGGCGGCAGTAGAAGCGCCCCATACGCGTCTGCTCTTACGAGGCATTCGTGGCGCCTTCACCATTGACGCGGGTCCCATCCATCATCCTTTCGTGGAGCGGGGCTCAAGTCCTTAACGGAGCCGTTATCAGAGTCAAAGCCAACGTCAGCCACGCGTCACCTCCACAAATACCAAGACCGAAAATGACGTGTTCCACGGAACACTATGAGACCTCTGCAAGCATATGACTACTTGTTCACAGTGACAAGCGCATCCGAGAATCGCGCAGTGACCACAGACCAGCGGATATGGGTGTGGGCCCAGCCGCTCGGCCGGGCCCACACCCATCAGTTGAGAGGTACTCCCCCGTCAGCCTTGCAGCGTCGGGTCAGCGGCCAGGACATCGGCAACCTCCTCGCGCGTAGGCGAGTAGGCGCCCTGGTGCAGGATGGTGATGCCGGAGGTGATGATGCCGCGGTGGATGGCGGGCAGGATCTGGTCCCACGAGGCCTCACGCAGGCGCTGCTTTGCCTCGCCGGAACCCAGGAGTCCCGCATCCACGAGGCCGGAGATCAGGCCGGCCATGAGCGAGTCGCCCGCGCCCACGGTGTCCACCAGCTCGACGTCCAGCGGGTCGACGACGAGCATGTCACGCTCGGCGGCAGCCTTGATGTAGACGCCCCAGGGGCCTCGCGTGCACAGGATCAGCGACGGGCCGGACTGCGACCACTCGCGGATGACGTCCTCGACGGGGCGGCCCGGGTAGAGCCACTCGAGGTCCTCGTCCGACGCCTTGACGACGTCCGCGAGGGCCACGATCGCCTCGATGTGGGGGCGGGCCTCGTCGGGCGTACCCAGCAGAGCGGGGCGAATGTTCGGGTCGTAGGACACGGTGCCGCGGATAGCCTGGCGCTTGACGGCTGCCAGGACCTTATCAGCGCCGGGCTCGACGACGACCACGTAGGAGCCGGTGTGGACGTGCCCGACGGTGTCCGGGTCCTCGACGGCAGGAACGTCCCACGAGAGGTCGAACTCGTAGGTAGCATGGCCTCGTTCGTCGACGGCGGCGTGAGCGACCGTGGTAAATTCGGCGCCGTCGCTGCCGGGCGTCAGGGTGACGCCGGCGGCCTCGGCGTGAGCGCGCACCTTGTCGCCGCGAGCATCGCGGGCGAACCACGTCGCCAGCTCGGATTCGTGGCCGAGCCGGGTCAGGCCCGCTGCGACGTTGAGCATCGATCCCCCGACAACTTCGACGGGTTCACTGTTTGGGCGGGTGATCTCGTCGATGAGAGCTTCCCCGATGTTCACGATCCTAGTCATTGGTCAACCCCAGCTTCTCTTCCATTTCTTCGAGCGGAATGCCCTTGGTTTCGGGCATGACCTTCAGCACCCAGAATAGCTGACCAACCATCGCGAGGAAGAAGATTCCAAAAGCGTAGCCACCTCCGAGTTTATCGGTGAGCACAGGGAAGGCGTAGGTGGTAATGAAGGCGAACACCCAGTGCGTGAGCGAGCCCAGGGACTGGCCGCGGGCGCGCACGCGGTTGGGGAAAATTTCCGAGATGAACACCCAGATGACGGAACCCTGGCCGAAGGCGTGCGAGGCGATGAAGCCGAGCAGGCCAAGGAGGATCAGCCAGACGGGAGCGGCGCTGCCCTCCTCGAAGTAGCCGCCCTCGTAGGCGAACATCATACCCGCCAGGAAGCCGAGCGAGATCAGGTAGCCGATCGAGCCGACGATCATGAGCTGGCGGCGGCCGATGCGGTCGATGACGGTGAGGGCGGCCATCGTAGCGACCAGGTTCATGAGGCCGACGATGACTGATCCGATGTAGGGGAAGGCGTCGCCCAGGACTTCGGCACCGCCCGCGAGCTTCATGACCTTGGGCGCGTAGTACAGGATCGCGTTGATACCCGACAGCTGGTTGAACATCGCGATGCAGAAGGCCATGAGGATGACCTTGCGGTAGCGGCGCGTGAAGAAGGGAACCTTGCCGCCGGCGGCATCCTCGGCGATCTGCGCCTTCATCTCGCCAATCTGCTCGTCACACTCGGCCTGGGAGGCAGTCAGGTGTTCAGAAATCTTCACGGCGAGTTCTTCGCGGCCGTGGGCGAGCAGCCAGCGCGGCGTCTCGGGGACAGTCGCCAGGAAGATCAGGAAGAAGATCGCAGGCACGGCCATGACGCCGAGCATCCAACGCCAGGCGGTGTCCTCGTGTGCGATCTCTCGGATCACCGCGTTCGAGGCGTATGCCAGGAGGATACCGAAGACGATGTTGAACTGGACGAGACCGACCAGGCGTCCGCGCACACGTGCGGGCGCGATCTCGGCGGTGTAGATGGGCGCCACCACGGAGGACAGGCCCACGCCGACACCGCCGAGGAAGCGGAAGATCATAAAGAAGGTGATCGGGAACGCGGACGAGGCCGACACCGTTCCATCCGCTGCGCTCACCAGTGTGGGCAGCGGGGCGAGGGCGGTAGCGAGCGCTCCGACGCCAAACAGGATGCCGATCCAGAAGAGGACGGGCTTACGGCCGAAGCGATCAGCCAGGTTGCCGGCGATGATGGCGCCGACAATCGTACCGATCGTCGCGATCGCAACGATCATGCCTTCGCCCGTGGAGGACAGAGCGTAGAGCTCGGTGAGTTTTTCTTCCGCACCGGAGATGACGGCGGTATCAAAACCGAAGAGCAGGCCGCCAAGAGAGGCGACGATGGCACTTCGAATGACCAGGGGCGGAATGGATCGAGATGGTGCTGACGACTGAGATGCCATGCTGGCTCCGCACTGTGGAGAGGGGACGCACATTGCGCCGAGGCCGTTCCTGCCTCTGTCGCGAGCCTAGAAAGTCAATTGGTCGGACAATTAGGACCTAGGGAGCAGTTATGTGAGAACTGAAAGGAAAACGGGAGGAAAAACGCCCACCGACGAAGAAAAAGTAACGACGGTAACACAAGGGGATGCGCGGAAACATCCACGATGCGAAACGACAGTCAGATCTCGATGGCGTAGAGCCTGGTCTGTCCCACCGTGCGGAAGCCCAGGTAGTCGTAGATGGCGAGCGCACCCGTGTGGTTCGCGGAGCCCACACCCGTACCAGCGCGATCCATGCCGTCGCGCTTCTGTGCCCACATCGACGCCAGGATCAGCGCGTCAGCAACGCGGCTCTCGCGCCACTGGGACAGGACGCCCAGCTGGTCGATGTACCCCTCACGCCAGCCCAGAGCCGCCCAATCCTGCTCGTAACGCGATGCCAGCAGGAAACCGGCAACGCGGGGACGATCGCCCGTGCGGTCGACGGCGACGAACGACCATTCGGGAGCGAAGGCCGTGCGCCCCTGCATCCACTGCTCCTGGGTGAGCGGGGGCCGACCCCACTCGGACTCGTTGAGGCGGTTCGCCGCGCGCAGGGCGGGTTCCTCCCACTGGGGGCCCCAGGCCTCGACGCTCATGTAGGAACCCAGGTCAGGAACCGGCGGAAGACTATCCAGGGAGGCGCGCAGCTCGTAGTAGGTGCGCGTCCAGCGGAAGCCATGCACCTTCAGCTGCGCCTCGAGATCGTCCTGGCCGGTCTCGACGTGACAGGTGATCTGGGCGGGAGCGTCACCCTCGACCTCGGCCAGCATCTGTCGGGCAGTGCCCTCCTGCCAGTCGACGATCGCATTGCCGAGGCCGATGCGCCGAAAGTCGGGGTCCACTCCCCCGACGCACACGCACTCCACGCGCCCCGGGAAGCGCAGGACCACCTGCGCGAAGGCGACGATTCGACCCGCTGCAATACCCCTGCGGGCGATCCCGACGAGGCCTCGCCACTGGGAGGCACCCGAGAGCATCTCCTCGACCTCGTCCGGGCTGGTGCGATACGGCGGGTTGTCGCGGGCCTCCATGCGGGCGAAAAGCGCGGACAGGCCGTCGTGATGGGCGGCCGTCAGCGACTCCCATTCGATCCCGTGATGTTCGCCCGGGAAGGGGACGAACTCGGGGGCATTTGCTCGCTGTGCGAGAGGAATGCTCATGCTCGCCTCCTTCCGTCTCTACTGGTCGATCGTGTAGTAAACCTCGGCGGCTTCATCCACGAAGCCCAGGTGTTCGTAAATCTTATGCGCTCCGTCCGGGCTTGACATATCAACGTCGAGGCCAATGCGCGACGCTCCAGACGCGGACGCTGCGGCGACGGCGTGCCCGACGAGGGCGCTCGCAATGGAGCGTCCGCGGTGCGCCTCAGCAACGCCGAGCAGGTAGATGTAGGCCTCCGGACGGCCCGTAGCCACCCAGCGCTGCGCGGGACGGCCGGTGATCGCGTAGCCAACGACCTCACCCTGAGCATCCACGGCCACGAACGACCAACGCGTGTCGAAGTGGTTCATCGCATCGTCCCACCACAGGGCACGCAGGGGCGAACGGAACGACTGCTGGAAAGCCTCCATGTGGATGGCGCGGATCTGGTCCTGCGGAACCTTGTTCCACGGAAGGACGCGATATCCGTGGCGCGCGGGCACGGGCACCTCGCCACCGGCCAGGTCACGGTACATGACCTGGTACGTGCGCTTAGCGAAGAAGCCGGCCGCAATGTAGAGGCGGCGACGATCTGTCATGTGCGCGTCGACGAGGTTCGAGATCGACGCGGGCACCTCGGACTCGGCGCCGAAAGCTTCGACGAGCATCTGTCGGGCGCGCCCGTCCTGCCAGTAGAGCAGAGCCCGGCCCACGCCTCGGCCACGCCAATGCGGGTGGATGAAGGCGCGGACAACGGCTGTTGCGGCCTCGTGAATGCCGCGCAGAACGCGCACGGACGCCACGGCGCAGATGTTTCGCTTCGCGTCCAGGCCGACGATCGTGTCCACCCAGTCGCGCCCGTTCTCGCCCTCCATCATGTCCGCGATGTCGTCGACAGAGGTGCGCCGAATAGCATTGTCGTCGTCTTCGATCAGGGAGATAAGCGCGTACACGGCGGGGGCATCGCGGCCGATCATGGGCCGCCAGCGCAACCCGAGGTGATTGCCCGGGTACGGGACGGACCCGGGCGGCGTGAGTCGCTGCGCAAGTCCTGTCATGGCAGATATCCTACCGGCTATTCGGGCCTTTAGTCACACTGGCGCTTGACATTTGGTCAACGCGCGTGAACGTTTGGGCAGCGCGCGGTGATTTTTTCCCGTGATTACGCGTCGATGCGCGTACGATCCAGCCCCGCGGATTCCTCGATAATGAACTCCTTGCGCGGGCCCACCGTCGAGCCCATGAGCAGCTCAAAAACGTCCTCCGCCTGGCGCAGGGCTTCCTCGTCGGCCAGCGTGATGCGGCGCAGCGAGCGGTGGGCCCGGTCCATCGTGGTCTCCGCCAGCTGGTCAGCATCCATCTCACCCAGACCCTTGTACCGCTGGATGGGTTCCTTCCACGTGCGGCCCGAGCGACGCAGGGCGGCGAGCTTACGATGCAGCTCGTCCTCGGAGTAGGTGTAGATGTACTCGCGCTTCTTGCGTCCCTTGCCCGCGACCTCGATGCGATGCAGGGGCGGGACGGCGGCGTAGATGCGGCCGGCCTCGACCATGGGGCGCATGTAGCGGAAGAACAGGGTCAGCAGCAGGGTGCGGATGTGCGCGCCGTCGACGTCGGCGTCCGTCATGAGGATGACCTTGCCGTAGCGAGCCTGGGACAGGTCGAAGGTACGGCCCGAGCCCGCGCCGATCACCTGGATGATGTTGGCGCACTCGGCGTTGGCCAGCATGTCCGCGGTCGAGGCCTTCTGCACGTTGAGGATCTTTCCTCGAATCGGGAACAGGGCCTGGTAGTGGGAGTTGCGCGCGGCCTTGGCCGTGCCCAGGGCGGAGTCGCCCTCGACGATGAACAGCTCGGTCTCCTCGACGTCCTCGAGGCGGCAGTCCGCGAGCTTGGCGGGCAGCGAGGAGGTTTCCAGCGCGTTCTTCTTACGCGAGATCTCCTTGTGCAGGCGCGCGGAGACGCGGGCCTTCATCTCGCCGACGACCTTCTCCATGAGGAGGGAGGTCTGCTGCTTGTCGTCGCGCTTGGAGGAGGCGAACTTGGCCTTCAGCCAGTCGGAGACCACGCGGTTGACGACGGTGCGAATCTGGGGAGTGCCCAGCGTTTCCTTGGTCTGTCCCTCGAACTGAGGCTCGGGGAAGCGCACGGTGATGACGGCGGTCATGCCGGCCTGCACGTCGTCCTTTTCGGGGCGGCCATCCTTCGCGCCGACCTTGAGCTTGCGCGCGTTCTTGTCGATCGCGGCGCGCAGGGTCTTGAGGACTGCCTGCTCGAAGCCGGTGACGTGGGTGCCGCCCTTGGGGGTGGCGATGATGTTGACGAACGACTGGACGGTCGTGTCGTAGCCGATGCCCCAGCGCAGCGCGATGTCGACCTCGCAGGTGCGCTCGACCTCGGTGGCGCGCAGGTGCCCGGTCTCGGAGTCCAGGGCCTGCACGGTCTCGTTGTAGGTGCCCTCACCCGTGATGTGCCACGTGTCGGTGACGGGGCCGTCGGAGGCGAGCCAGTTCGCGAAGTCGACGACGCCGCCGTCGAAGCGGAAGCTCTCGTGGAGTTCCTCTTCGCCGCGCTCGTCGTAGCAGTTGATGGTCAGGCCGGGCACGAGGAACGCGGTCTGGCGGGCGCGCGCCAGCAGGTTCTCCCAGGAGAAGCCCTCGGTCGACGGGAAGATCTGGAAGTCCGCCCAGAAGCGCACGCGCGTGCCGGTCTGGGACTTCTTCACCTTGCCGACCGTCTTGAGGGTCGAGCCGTCCACGAACGGCTTGAAGGGCGAGTTGGGGGTGCGCTGCTTCGAGTCGTCGAATTCGCCGGGTTCGCCGCGGCGGAAGCACATCTCGTGGGTCTTGCCACCGCGATCGACCTGTACGTCGAGGCGGGCCGAGAGTGCGTTAACGACGGAGGCGCCGACGCCGTGGAGGCCGCCCGAGGCCGCGTAGGAGCCGCCGCCGAACTTACCGCCAGCGTGGAGCTTGGTGTAGACGACCTCGACGCCCGTCAGGCCCTGTCCGGGGACGATGTCGACGGGGATTCCTCGGCCGTTGTCGGCGACGGAGGCGGAGTGGTCGGGGTGCAGGCGCACGTCGATCGTGTCGCAGTGGCCTTCCAGGGCCTCGTCGACCGCGTTGTCGATGATCTCCCAGAGGCAGTGCATGAGGCCCCGATGGTCGGTGGAGCCGATGTACATGCCGGGGCGCTTGCGCACGGCTTCGAGCCCCTCGAGGACCGAGAGGTGCCGTGCGTTGTAGTCGGATGCATCGGTAGGAGTCACGATGTGCATCATATGTGGGTCAACGCTCGTTTGTGGCCAACGGTGCGCGTGGCGCGGGTTCTGGGACGCTTTCCACGATTGACGAGGCCGGGGTAAGATCGCGCTGATGGGTGCCGTTTCGGGGGCTGTTGGGGCATATTGAAGGAGGGTTTGCGCTCCCCCGTTTCGTTGTATCGGCGTGCGGGCAGTCGATTGCGCCCCGGGTGAACAGGGGTGCGAGGCGCGGGGTGATGGTGTGTGATGGAAGCATGAACGCACAGACTCTTGAACGCCCCGTACTGGACGAGCCGCAGCTCAGCGCGGCTAATCGTTGCGACGCCTGCGGCGCTCGCGCCTGGGTTCGTGCGACGATGCCTTCGGGTGGCCAGCTCTACTTCTGCGGCCACCACGCAAACGAGCACCTGCCCTCACTGGTGGGTGGCGGCGCACAGATCCTGGACGAGCGTCATTTCATGAACGACTGAGAGCGAGCCTCCCGCAGCGGCGGGACGCACGGCTTGCAGGCGCGGGCGGGGACCAACGGGTCCCCGCCCGCGTTTTTCTTGCGCACATCGTTGTTGCGCCTATTTGCGATGCCTGCGTCACGAAACCGCTCTTGATCCGCACTTTTGCTCCTCTCCCCCGCGCGCCTGTCAAAAACCGCGTGATACAGTTGTGAGCCGCTTTCGGGCACAAAAAGTGGCGAACTGACACACTTTCGCCCACATTGGAGCAAAGCCATGAAAATAGCGTGGAACGAAATAAATTACCAACCAAAGAAGTTCATTCTCATCGAGTTCCTGATCGCCACGCTCATGTTCATGGTCGTGTTCCTCTCCGGCCTTACCAACGGCCTCGCCTCCTCCGTATCCGCGCAGATCCAGAACTACGGGGCCGCGACGTACATCTTGTCGACGGACTCCGAGGGCGTCATCCCCTATTCCTCCGTGACCGAAGAGGACATCGAGGAGCTGGAAGCTCGCGGCTTGTCGGACTACGCCGGCCTGGTCATCCAGCGAGCCGCCATCACGCGCGGCGATAACTCCAACACCCTGGACATCACCTACTTCGCGACAGACCATAACGAGGATGGCACTCTCGAGCCCGCGGTCATCGACTCCGACGTGACTATTTCCGATCTTGGGGACAACGAGGTCATCCTCGACAGCGCGTTCGAGAACGAGGGCATCCGCGTCGGTGACCGGGTGATCGACAAGATATCGGAGCAGGAGCTCACGGTCGTCGCCTTCGCCAAGAGGGCGAACTACGGATACAGCGACATCGGCTTCGTCAGCTCGCAGACTTTCGCGGCCATGCGCACGGTCACCGTTCCGAACTACGAATGGCAGGCCCAGACGGTCGTCACCTCGGATGAGATTGAGCAGGGCGCCATTCCCAGCCACCTGATGACCGCCGACCGCCAGCAGGTCATCGACAAGATCCCCGGCTACAAGGCCCAGAACCTCACGCTGAAGGTGATCACGTGGGTACTCCTCGTGGCCTCGTCCGCGATCCTGGGCGTCTTCTTCTACATCCTTACCCTGCAAAAGCTGCGACAGTTCGGCGTCCTGAAGGCGATCGGCATGCGGATGCGCACCATCACTTACATTCAGATCTCCCAGCTGACGATCATCTCGATCATCGGCGTCGTGATCGGCCTCGGCCTCGCTGCCTCCATGGCGCCGTTCCTGCCGAGCACTGTCCCTTCCATCATGACTCTTGCGGACAGCGTCACCGTCGCGATCAGCTTCGTCGTGACGTCGATCCTGTGCGGCGCGCTGTCGCTGCTGAAGATCAAGAAGGTGGATCCCATCGAAGTCATTGGCGGAAACGGAGAATAAAGTGGCAATCATCGAACTGGATTCGATCGGAAAGTCCTACGCCGACGGCGACCAGACGCATCACGTGCTCGCCGGCCTCAGCCTGAGCGTCGACGCCGGTGAGTTCGTCGCAATCCTGGGGCCCTCTGGTTCCGGTAAGTCGACGCTCCTGTCTATCGCTGGCCTGCTGCTGTCCGCCGACGAGGGGCGCATCTCTATCACCGGCCAGGACCTCACCCAGCTGAGCCAGAAGCAGTGGACGCGCAAGCGCCTGGAACTGCTGGGCTTCATCTTCCAGGACCACCAGCTCCTGCCCTACATGCGCATCGGCGATCAGCTCGAGCTGGTCGCCAAGCTCAAGGGTCAAAAGGACAAGGCTGCGCGCCAGGCCGAGGTCCGCTCCCTCATGGAGGACCTGGGGATCGAGGCCTCCTACGCGAAGTATCCGCGCCAGATGTCGGGCGGCCAGAAGCAGCGAGCGGCGATCGCTCGCGCCTTCATCGGCAACCCGCAGCTGATCCTGGCAGACGAGCCGACCGCGAGCCTAGACCCGGACCGCGGCCAGGAGATCGCGCAGCTGATCAGCAAGGAAGTCAAGTCCACCCACAAGTGTGCCATCATGGTGACCCACGATCGCTCGATCCTGCCCTACGTGGACACGATCTACGAACTCAAGCACGGCGCGCTGACAAGGCTCGAGGCCTGAGAGCGGCGAGCGCTCCAGGCACATTCACGCGCCACAGAGCTAATTGCGCAACGATCTTCGGACACAATTATCAAAAGAAGCACAACTGTCATCAAGATCCTGAGCTACCACCAGTCGAGAAACAAGAGGCCAACAGACTTACGAACCATTGAGAAAGAACACAAGCTCCGGTTGAGCCCATGTTTGACAAGAGAAGCAGCAATCCACGTCGACCTCAGTTCGACGAGCATGGCACCTCAACAACAGCGACAGTCAGACTTTCCTAAGTATATCCAAATGTAGCCATAAAGCTAGAGCTGCGTCAATTTGCAATACGACCCCTAACAAGCAGCGACTCAAAATCACGCCTAAATGACTCTCAATTCCACCTAAAAGCGACACAAATATTCAACAAACAGAAGAGAATCAAAAGATCCAACCGAGTGTCGAGTTACAACAAGCGTACGAAATGCCATGAGTGCCAGAAGCGGTGCAAATCAGAGCAAAGCAAATCAACCGCAAGCAATATTACACATTCTCAATGTTTTAATTAAGTTTTTCACCATATCCCCTGACCTTGGCCTTTATTCCGCCAAACTCCTTGTATTTAGGAAATCTTTAAGATGTTTGACAGTTTCACACGAAGCAGTACATTAGTGTGATAACCTCAGCATTGCTCGTGTTCACAATGATGAGAAATGAGAGATACACATGGAAATCATCACGCTCTTCAACAACAAAGGCGGAGTCTCAAAGACTACAACCACCTTTAACATCGCCTGGAAGCTCGCCCAATCAGGCAAGCGCGTCTTGATGGTCGACGCTGACCCACAGTGCAACCTGACAGAACTCGTCATCAACCCGCTGCACTCGGACGAGTCCGTGCGCGACAAAGCGCAAGGTCGACACAACATCTACTCAGCACTCGACCCTGTGTATAACGCACGCCCTAAGCAGCTTGAGCCAGTGAATTGCATTTCAGTAAACGGACAGGAGAACCTTTTCCTACTGCCCGGTCACCCCGGTTTCGCGGAGTATGAAAATACCCTCAGCATCGCACACCAATTATCAGAAACTCTTGGCCCTGTTCGAAACGTGCCAGGATCACTACATCGTCTAATCCACCTAACCGCAGAAAGATACCGAATCGACTATGTCTTCATTGACGTTAGCCCAAGTCTTGGAGCACTTAACCAGAACATCGTCGCAACATCGAATCGTCTTATCGTACCACTCTGCCCCGACCTTTTCAGCGGCCAGGCGATCGACACCCTAAGCCGGACACTACCGAAGTGGATTGACTGGGCTAAGCGAGCCAGTCAACTCGACATTCTAAAAGATGCTGATTATCCGTTCCCTGAACCCTCCCTGAAATTCACCGGATATATCATTCAGCGCTACAAGCTTCGCAACAACTCACCAACGCAAGCGTTCAGCGAATTCTTCGACGACCTCGAGTTGCGCATCAACGACAAGCTGATTCCTACTCTAGTCAAGAGCGGACTAATCGAAGACACCACACTGAGTGCCGAAGATTTTCTCCTGGCGCAAATTCCCGAATTCAATACCCTGATTGCAGCATCACAGGGTACCGGAAAGCCAGTATTTGCCCTTTCGCAAGCAGACACAGGCCATTCTGGAACCGTTTGGGACAACGATAAGAGGAAGATTGACGAACTTGATGATCTGTTCAACGAGTTCACGCAGCGAGTAATCTCATGAATAGCTCAGCGTTCACATTTTTTGAGGCAGGCCTCGAAGACATCAATGAACACCTCACAGTCGCTGAATACGTTAACGCCCACACCACTGCGGTAGTTAGCCGAGCCTACGAGAATTTTCTGAGAGATGCAGTAATCAAGACAGTTGGTAATATCGACGCATATTTTTCGAAGATCATTTTTGAGCTCCTTTTGGATCGCCAAGCAATATTTTCAACTAATCTCTCAAACAAAGGAGACATTCGCATCAACTTTTCACTGAAAGAACTTTCCGACGTATTAATAGAAATGAACGAGGATCCATTACATAACAATTTGACCCTAAGGCGCATAATCGACGAGAAGCTACGCACTATTGCATTACAAAATCACAATGTCCCAAATAACCTATCCAGACTGTTTGGCGTCGATGACTTTTGGACTTTTTGCCAAGCAGATCCACTCACAAAGCAAATCGTAGGAAATCGCGACATTCACGAACAGTACAAAACTTTAACAGAACGGCGCAACACAATATCACACAACCATGATCGTGACATCATCAACACAACAACGCAAAACACAATCTCAAGAGAGTTTGTAGACAGAGGAATCATCACTACCCGCATTATTGTAAACACCTTTGAGAGACAGGTTGTGGACTTATATTCATAATCGCACTCAAGTTCCTGTCGCACATCCGCACCTGATTTGAATATTCGGCTCTTCATAATTGAGGGTGTGGGGGTGGCATGCGGGGTTCGGTGTGTCGTGGCCGGGTAGGGGTCGAGGTCTTCCGATGATGGGGGGTTCCTACACCGTCCATCCGAAAGACCTCGACATGTCCAATGCTACCTTTGGTCGCCCTGACCTGAGCGCCTTCACGGGCCTGGACGACCTAGGACTGAAAGTGATGGGTCAGCGTGTAGGAGGCGATCGGACCGTCTTGGCCTGCAAGGTAGTGGGTGAGGATCGGTGGTGCCGACAGTGTGGGGGCGAGGGCGTCGTACGCGACACGGTGATCAGGCGCTTGGCTCACGTACCCTACGGGTGGCACCCCACCATGTTGCACGTGAGCGTGCGCCGCTACCGTTGCCAGACGTGTGCTCACGTGTGGCGTCAAAACATGAGTGCAGCAGCCGATCCGCGCGCGAAGCTCTCGCGCGCAGCGGTGCGCTGGGCGCTGGTGGGCCTGGTGGTCCACCATCTGACGGTGGCGCGCATCGCCGACGTATTGGCCGTGTCATGGAACACTGCCAATACCGCGATCGTAGGTGAAGGCCAGCGCATACTCACAGGTGATCCCGATCGTTTCGAGGGGAGGGTGGGTGTCACCGGTGTTGATGAGCACGTGTGGCGCCACACCCCTTACGGCGACAAATACGTCACCGTCATCTTGGACTTGACTCCTATACGAGACCGTCGTGGTCCCTCCCGGCTCCTGGATATGGTCCCAGGCCGCTCCAAGCAGGTCTTCAAAACCTGGCTCTCTTCCCAGCCCGACACGTGGCGCGAGCGCATAGAGATCGTCGCGATGGATGGACTCACCGGCTTTATGAGCGCAGCCGCTGAAAAACTCTCCGGCGCGAGGATGGTCATGGATCCCTTCCATGTCGTGCGCCTTGCCGGTGATGCTCTCGATGAGTGCCGCAGGTGCACCGGGCAAGAACTCCACCGTCGGCGCGGGCGTGCCACGGATCCCCTGTACAAGGCCCGCAGGATGTTACACACCAGATCCTGCCTGCTCACGCCACGCCAGCAACACCAGCTAGTCGACCTGTTCGCCAGCGATTGCCACGTCGCCCTCGAAGTCACCCGGAGCGTCTACCAGAACACCGTCGACGCCTACCGAGATCCCAATAAAATCCTCGGTAAGGCCCTGATGCAAGCCGAAATAGACCGTCTCAGCAACACGGGTGTCCCTAGCTCCCTCACGGAGATCATCGCACTGGGAAGAACGCTCAAACGCCGATCCCGGGACATCCTGGCTTACTTCGATCATCCACACACCAGCAACGGTCCTACCGAAGCGATCAACGGACGTCTCGAACACCTACGCGGATCCGCACTCGGGCTTGCGAAACCTCACCAACTACATCACCCGCTGCCTCCTCGAAACAGGAGGATTCAGACCCCAACTACAACCTCAATTATGAAGAGCCGAATATTCTCACCTACACAATCTTTCATGGAGATACAGTTTTCACTACCAGAACCCCATTTTCAAAGATTGAAAATATATCCCAGAACAAAGGAATTACAGGAAGTTTGACAATACGCTATGAGCATATTTGGCAAATTTACCACGGAATCCACATCTTAAGTTACTCATTAAGTAGTTCCAGAGAACCACGGAGGCATGGGATTAAATGAAACTAAAACGCGAAGATCCAAATAATTGGTTTTTCTGACACGCTTTACTTTCGAATGATTGAAGGTGTTCAGTTGGGGACGTGTTGCGTACTCCATTCACGAAAGTCGCAGCAGCGATTCGCGTTCAATGATTCAAGTATTGACGATTTACATTTCCGCGAGGAGAATGGCACGCCAATACTATTCATCAGATGGCGTTTTCGACAGTTAGTCATTTTTGGAGTTTCCTGTCGTGTATATCACTGTCACTGATTTATCTTGAACTCTGTTAATCCCCCAAGCGCTGGGAGATCACCGTCGTGACACCGTCGCGCATTGTGACGCCGTAGAGGGCGTCCGCGATCTCCATCGTGCGCTTCTGGTGCGTGATGACAATCAGCTGCGAGGTCTCCTGCAACTCCTTGAAAATCGCCAGCAGGCGCGTCAGGTTCATGTCATCCAGGGCTGCCTCGACCTCGTCCATGACGTAGAACGGGGACGGGCGCGCCTTAAAGATCGCGACCAGGAACGCGATCGCGGCCAGGGAACGCTCGCCGCCCGACAGCAGCGACAGGCGCTTCACCTTCTTGCCCGCGGGCCGAGCCTCGATCTCGATGCCCGTCGTCAGCATGTCCTCCGGATCAGTGAGCACCAGGTCGCCCTGTCCGCCCGGGAACAGCACGCCGAACACGTGCTCGAACTGCTCGCGCGTCTCGGCGAACGCGGACGCGAAGGCCTCCTCCACCAGGCGATCCACGTCTTGCACGATGCGCAGCAGGTCCGCTTTCGAAGCTTTGAGATCCTGCACTTGATCCACAAGAAACTTGTGCCGCGATGCCAGCGCCTCGTGCTCCTCGAGCGCCAGCGGGTTCACACGCCCCAGCTTCTCCAGATCCTTCTGCGCCTTGGCGAGCGCTCGCTCCTGCTCGGCGCGCACGTAGGCGCTCGGCTCGGCGGCCGCGGCCTTCTCAACCTGGTCGGGGTCGAGCGGCAGCATCGGAACTAGCGTGTCCGGCCCAAACTCGGCGAGCAGCTGCTCGGGTTCGAGGGACAGCTCTTCGAGGGCGCGCCGCTGCAGGTCCTCGACGCGCAGGCGCGTCTGTTCGGCGGCGATCTGCCCCTGGTGGGCCGAGGCCGTGGCCTCCGACAGCTCCGCGCTCAGCCGGTCCAGGGCGCGGCGGGCGTCCGAGACCTCCTGGGAGACCTGGGAGCGCCGCTCGCTCAGGCGGTCGCGCTCGGCGGCGGCCTGAGCGAGGGCCCGTTCGGCTGCCTCAAGGGCGACGCGCGCGGCTGCCTCCACGTCCGAGGCCGTGGCCAGCTCCGTCTTGCGCGCGGCCTCGCGCCGGGCGTAGCGGGCGCGCTCCTCGCGCTCGGCGGCGGCAGCCTGGCGCAGGGAGCGGGCGCGGGATGCGGCGCG
>ERZ773021.198-NODE-198-length-39835-cov-14.306_pt1 | contig 39835 bp, 36 predicted proteins | sample MGYA00511668_ERZ773021 | MGnify/ENA primary metagenome ERZ773021 (study PRJEB29015, sample SAMEA2737961) | human oral metagenome | biome: human oral; feature: human-associated habitat; material: dental | place: China | collected 2032 ... | reverse complement strand
AAGGCGACGAAGCCGCAGACAGTACAGATAGTACGGCAAGGCGAGGTAACGCCGTCCTGGTTTAAAGTTAATCCACTATAATTTCTCGCGGGCAAAGCCCACGCTACTTTTCCACTCGTTACCAAGGTCGTCTGAAATCACGGATTGCAGCCAGGCAAACCTGATATGACCGTTTTCAGACGACCTTCTATTGCGAGTTTGAATAAACCACCTGACGCAGCCGTAGCGTGGGCTCCGCCCACGAAAATCAGGATATTTTGCCACTCGCCCCAAACAAAATAGACCGATATATTTCTCGCGGGCAAAGCCCATACCACCTCTTCCCTTCATCATCGAGGTCGTCTGAAAACGCCAACCGTTCCCATCGCATAAAACTGCGCTTTTCAGACGACCTTTGCAGTTTTTGAGTCATTCCCCAATATGCTATAATCCTCCGTTAAACTTTTATCTTTTCAGGAAAAACCATGAGCTTGAAATGCGGCATCGTCGGCCTGCCCAACGTCGGCAAATCCACCCTCTTTAACGCGCTGACCCAATCGGGCATCGAAGCGGCGAACTATCCCTTCTGCACCATCGAACCCAACGTCGGCATCGTCGAAGTGCCCGACCCGCGCATGGCGGAACTGGCGAAAATCGTCAATCCGCAAAAAATGCAGCCCGCCATCGTCGAGTTCGTCGACATTGCCGGTTTGGTTGCAGGCGCGAGCAAAGGCGAAGGCTTGGGCAACCAGTTCCTCGCCAACATCCGCGAAACCGACGCCATCGTCAACGTCGTGCGCTGCTTTGACGACGACAACATCGTCCACGTTTCCGGCAAAGTCGATCCGATTGCCGACATCGAAACCATCGGCACCGAACTAGCCCTTGCCGACCTCGCCAGCGTCGAAAAAGCCATCGTCCGCGAAGAAAAACGCGCCCGCTCAGGCGACAAAGACGCGCAAAAACTGGTCGAACTGTGCAAAAAACTGCTGCCGCATCTGGACGAAGGCAAACCCGTCCGCTCCTTCGGTTTGGACGCGGAAGAACTCGCCATGCTCAAACCGCTGTTCCTGCTCACCGCCAAACCCGCCATGTACGTCGGCAACGTTGCCGAAGACGGTTTTGAAAACAATCCGCACCTCGACCGCCTGAAAGAATTGGCTGAAAAAGAAAACGCCCCCGTCGTTGCCGTTTGCGCCGCGATGGAGAGCGAAATCGCCGAATTGGAAGACGACGAAAAAGCCGAATTCCTCGCCGAAATGGGCTTGGAAGAACCCGGTCTGAACCGCCTGATCCGCGCGGGCTACGACCTCTTGGGCCTGCAAACCTACTTCACCGCCGGCGTCAAAGAAGTCCGCGCCTGGACCATCCACAAAGGCGACACCGCCCCGCAAGCCGCCGGCGTCATCCACACCGACTTCGAACGCGGCTTCATCCGTGCCCAAGTCATTTCCTATGACGACTTTGTCTCACTCGGCGGCGAAGCCAAAGCCAAAGAAGCCGGCAAAATGCGCGTGGAAGGCAAGGAATATGTCGTGCAAGACGGGGATGTGATGCACTTCTTGTTCAACGTATAAACCAAATGCAATAAGTTTTCAGACGACCTTCCTAACCGAGGTCGTCTGAAAACCATCATTCTGTTGTTTCGGACTTAGGAAGTTATCCATGAAAAAATCTATTCTCTATATGGCATTATTTTTCGCTGCCTCAACTGCCCAAGCACAAACACCGCAACAAATCGTACAGAAGTTTTATCCGAAATATTCGCAAAAATACCAATGTTACCAAGTCAATGTGAAAGACAATGGTCAATACTGTGTACGTCAAACCAAAAGCGAAACGCGCCAAACTGCTCAAGGCAAACTGATGTACCTGCTGTTTACAGGCAACGCATTTAATTTTGAAAAAGGCGTAGCAGACGGTGCGCACGTTCAATCCGGTCTGGCGGGCGTATTTGTTTTGAAACAGACTGGCAACGACTGGAAACTTCTCGCTGCGCAACCACATGGCTGGGCGGGCTCATTCGGTAATGCGCCTGAAGCAAAGTCTTGGTCGTTCCACGAATTCGGCAAAGACAAATGGGGATTTCTGACCCTTCATGGCGATGTTCATAATGGTTATGCGGGTTCTGCCTATCAATTGTTTGTTCATGACGGCGCGAAAAAAATCACAAAAAGCAGTATCACGGCAGAAGCAGAAAATACGGGGGCATTAGGCGACTGCTCGGAAAATTTTTATAAAGGTCGTAAAAACACCGCTGCCGAACGACGTAAATGCTTGAGCGAACTGTACAACCTTTCTTCTAAAATCAAAATACTAAAAGACGGTAAAACAAGTGCCGGTTTCTACCCGCTTCAATTGACGGTATCTGGTTTTGACGGCTCGAAAAAATACACCAATAAAGTCTTTATTGCCACCTATAACTCTGCCAAAGAATATTACAGCACCCCAAAAGACTATCCACTGGCAGATAAAGATTTTTAATTTTTCAGACGACCTCAGATATTTTAAGGTATAGAAAAGGTCGTCTGAAACACCGACTATATAAAAGGAATTTCAGTGAAATCAGTTATCCAAGACCTACAATCGCGCGGCTTAATCGCGCAAACTACCGACATCGAAGCCTTAGACGCTTTGTTAAACGAACAAAAAATCGCCCTCTACTGCGGTTTCGACCCGACCGCCGACAGCCTGCATATCGGTCACTTGTTGCCCGTATTGGCATTGCGCCGTTTCCAACAGGCGGGGCATACGCCGATTGCTTTGGTGGGCGGCGCGACCGGTATGATTGGCGATCCCAGCTTCAAAGCGGTGGAGCGCAGCTTGAATTCCGCCGAAACCGTTGCCGGCTGGGTAGAAAGCATCCGCAACCAATTGAAACCGTTTTTGAGCTTTGAAGGCGAAAACGCCGCCATTATGGCGAACAACGCCGACTGGTTCGGCAGTATGAACTGCCTCGACTTCCTGCGCGACATCGGCAAGCATTTTTCCGTCAACGCCATGCTGAACAAAGAATCCGTCAAACAGCGTATCGAGCGCGACGATGTGGGTATTTCCTTCACCGAGTTCGCCTATTCCTTGCTGCAAGGCTACGACTTTGCCGAATTGAACAAACGTCATGGCGCGGTTTTGGAAATCGGCGGCTCCGACCAATGGGGTAACATCACTGCCGGTATCGACCTGACCCGTCGTCTGAATCAAAAACAAGTATTCGGTCTGACCCTGCCGCTGGTCACCAAATCCGACGGCACCAAATTCGGCAAAACCGAAGGCGGCGCGGTATGGCTGAACGCGAAGAAAACCTCGCCGTATCAGTTCTACCAATTCTGGCTGAAAGTTGCCGATGCCGATGTGTATAAATTCCTGAAATACTTCACCTTCCTATCTATCGAGGAAATCGACGCCATCGAAGCGAAAGACAAAGCCAGCGGCACCAAACCCGAAGCGCAACGCATCCTTGCCGAAGAAATGACCCGCCTGATCCACGGCGAAGCCGCCCTGCAAGCCGCGCAGCGCATTTCCGAAAGCCTGTTTGCCGAAGACCAAAGCCATCTCACCGAAAGCGACTTCGAACAGCTCGCCCTCGACGGCCTACCCGCATTTGAAGTTTCAGACGGCCTCAATGTCGTCGAAGCCTTGGTTAAAACCGGCTTGGCTTCTTCCAACAAAGAAGCGCGCGGTTTTGTGAACAGCAAAGCGGTATTGCTCAACGGCCAAGCCGCCGAATCGAACAACCCGAACCACGCCGCCGAACGCCCCGACGATGCCTATCTGCTGACCGACGCGCACAAACGCTTCGGCAAATACACCATCGTACGGCGCGGCAAACGCAACCACGCGCTCTTGGTTTGGAAATAAGCCTTAAATGACAAAGGTCGTCTGAAAACTTTTTTCAGGCGACCTTTTTTCTACCGTCAACAGTATGATAGCGAATATATTCCCATCTATAGTGGATTAACTACAGATCGGCACGGTATTTCCCATTCATACCGTCTGAGGCATTGTCTCGCCCTGATTCACAGTCAATCTGCTACACCTCTGCGCATCATAAATCTTAAATCCGGTAACGTCCTATCCGTTTGAATTCAATACACAATAAGAAAGAAATACCATGGCCCCCTACACTCTTGCCAACCTGAAGATCGCCTACCAGCGTAAAGAAAAACTGAAATATCTATACTTCTGGGGACACACGCCAAAACATAAAAATGAGATAGATAAAGCCGTCTTCAGTCAATGGTATCCTGCACCCTTCGAAATCGACGGCATCCGCTATGCGACTGCCGAACACTATATGATGGCTGAGAAAGCGAGGCTGTTCGACGCAGACGATATCCGCCGCCAAATCATCGCTTCTGCCCACCCCAAACAAGCCAAGGACTTGGGGAGACAAGTCCTTGGATTCAAAGACGACATTTGGAATGCCCGCCGCTTCGATATCGTTTGCGAAGGCAACCGTGCCAAATTCATCCAACACCCCGATTTGAAACGCTTTTTGCTTGGCACCGGCAACCGTATCTTAGTAGAAGCCAGCCCGGTTGATGCAATCTGGGGAATCGGACTTGCCCAAGATGATCCACGCGCCCAAAATCCATTGCAATGGCGGGGTTTGAACCTGCTTGGTTTCGCGCTAATGAAAGTACGGGATGAACTTCAGGTCGTCTGAAAGCAACTTCAAAAGCAACTTCAGACGACCCCATAAAAAAACGCACCTTATGAAAAGGTGCGTTTTAATTTCTATGGTTTAGAATTTAGCGCCGGATTGGTTGGCCATATAGTCAACCGCTGCTTTGACTTCGTCATCACTCAGGCTTGTGTTACCGCCTTTGGCAGGCATGGAGTTAAAGCCTTCGAGCGCGTGTTTGTGCAGGGTATCTTTACCTTGTTTGATACGCGGGGCCCACTCGTCTTTCTTACCTATGCCTGGAGCACCGGGGATGGTACCACCGTGACACATTTTACAGTTGGCTTCAAAAACGGCTTTACCGTCCACTTTGGCAGAAGAAGCATCTGCTTTTTCCACCGGCTTGGCTTCGGCAGGAGCGGCCGCTTTTGCATCAGCTGCTGAAGCTGCTTTTTCAGCTTGTGCAGGTGCGGACGCAGATGAAGCATCAGCGGATGATGCGGCGGCAGCAGAAGCAGGTGCCGGTGCGGGAGCAGGTTCGGCTTTTTTCACGGGTGCTTTGCCGTCTTTATTGGACAGACCCCATACATACGCAGTCATAATGTGGAGTTTGTCTTTATCCAAGAAACGACCCCAAGCCGGCATTTGACTGTGTCGGCCGTTGGTGATGGTTTCGATAATCGATTTTTGAGTACCGCCCCACAACCATACGTTATCGGTCAGGTTCGGCCCCAGTCCTTGGATACCTTGACCTTTGTCGCCGTGACAGGTAAAGCAGTTTGCCGGTGGACCGCTGAACAATACTTTACCGCGTGCGGCACGTTCTTCATCGTATTGGTCTTTGGATTTGGATAAGGACATGACATAGTTTGCCACATCTTTTACCCGCTCTTCACCCAACGCAGGACCCCATGCTGCCATCGTCGCCGTACGGCCTTTTTCAATGGTCTCATGGATTTTCTCAGGTTCGCCGCCCCACAACCAATCGTTGTCGGTCAAATTCGGGAAGCCTTTGGAACCTTTGGCATCAGAACCGTGACATTGGATACAGTAGGTATTGAAGAGGTTTTGACCGATGGCGCGTGCTTCAGGATTTTTTGCCACTTGCTCAATCGGCATATTGGCAAACTTGGCATAAACTTTGCCGTACTTTTGATCTGCTTTAGCCATTTCCTGATCATATTGTCCGTGGCTGCTCCATTTCCACTGGCCTTTATAATCGCCCAAACCCGGGTACATGACCAGATAACCGATACCGAACAGCCAGACAAAGACATACAGCCAAAACCACCAGCGTGGCAACGGGTTGTTATATTCTTCGATACCGTCCCATTGATGACCTGTCGTTTTGACTTCTTCGCCCTTTTTAGGACGCTTCACAACGTTTTGGGAAAGCAGCAGCCATGCCAAGCCGATAAAGCTGAGCACGACGATGACTGCAATGTATATATTCCAGAAATTACTGGTAAATTGGGTTGCTGTGTTCATTATTTTGCTCCGTGATCACGGACTAAACTGTTATCGCCCGTCTTTTTCAGACGACTCTTTATCCTCATCATTTTCGAAAATACTGTTGGCGGCATCATCGTAGTTCTTTTTATTGCGTCGGTTGAAAACGATATAAAGCACTAAGATAAAGCTGATAAAAACCCAAACAGTAAAGAGCGAGCGGGCCCAGTTTACGTCCATGATGTTACCTTACGTTTTTCAATGCCAAGCCTAAGCCTTGCAGGTATGCAATCACCGCATCCAGCTCCGATTTGTTTTCCAAGGCTTCAGGTGCTTTGGCAATCTCTTCATCGCTGTAAGGCGTACCGACTTTACGCAGGGCTTTCATATGCGCCACGGTTGCTTCGGCATCGACTTTGTTGCGGGCAAGCCATGGGAAAGCGGGCATATTGGACTCCGGCACAACGTCGCGCGGATTCAGCAGGTGGATGCGGTGCCATTCGTCGGAATAGCGGCCGCCGACACGTGCCAAGTCCGGACCGGTACGTTTGGAACCCCATTGGAACGGATGGTCATAAACAGACTCGCCGGCAACGGAGTAGTGGCCGTAACGTTCGGTTTCCGCACGGAACGGACGGATCATTTGAGAGTGACAGTTGTAACAACCCTCACGGATATAGATGTCGCGACCAGCCACTTGCAAAGCATTATAAGGTTTCACACCTTCTATAGGCTTAGTGACAGCTTTAGTAAAGAACAGCGGCACGGCTTCAATCAACAGGCCTACGCTGACTACAAGCAGGGTAAATACAATCAGGACGCCGACTTTTTCTTCAGCTAATTGTTGTAATTTCATTTTGGTAGCCTTTTCTTATGTTTTTAGTGGTGCTGGGTTTGAGACACCGCGGGAATCTCGGCATCAACCGCTTTGCCACTGATGGCCGTACGGTAAACGTTGTATGCCATGATACACATACCGCTCAGGTACAGCAGGCCGCCGGTGAAACGAATCATGTAGAAAGGCATGGTGCGTTTAACTGACTCTACAAACGAGTAGGTCAAAGTACCGTCCGCATTCAAAGAACCCCACATCATACCTTGCAATACCCCTGCAATCCACATGGAGGCGATATACAGAACCACGCCGATGGTCGCAATCCAGAAATGCGCTTCCACCAATTTGGTGCTGTACATTTCATTTTTACCGAACAGGCGGGGAATCATGTAGTACACGGAACCAATGGTCACGAAGCCCACCCAGCCCAATGCGCCGGCATGAACGTGTGCAACGGTCCAGTCAGTGTAGTGGCTCAAAGCGTTGACGGATTTGATAGACATCATCGGACCTTCGAAGGTGGACATACCGTAGAAGGAGAGGGAGACGATCAAGAATTTCAAGATAGGGTCGGTACGCAGTTTGTCCCATGCGCCGGACAAGGTCATGATACCGTTAATCATACCGCCCCAAGAAGGTGCGAACAGAATCAGGGACAACACCATACCCAAGGACTGAGTCCAGTCAGGCAGCGCGGTATAGTGCAAGTGGTGGGAACCTGCCCACATGTAGGTGAAAATCAAAGCCCAGAAGTGGACGACGGACAGGCGGTAAGAGTAAACCGGACGACCTGCCTGTTTCGGCACGAAGTAGTACATCATGCCCAAGAAGCCTGCGGTCAGGAAGAAACCTACGGCATTGTGGCCATACCACCATTGAACCATGGCATCGATTGCACCCGCATAAACCGGATAGGATTTCATGAAGCCCGCAGGAATGCTCAGATTATTGACGATGTGCAACAGGGCGACGGCCAAAATGAAACCGCCGTAGAACCAGTTGGCAACGTAGATATGTTTGATTTTACGTTTGGCAATCGTACCGAAGAATACGATGGCGTAAGCAATCCAAACCAAAGCGATCAGGATGTCGATAGGCCATTCCAATTCGGCATACTCTTTAGCTTGGGTATAACCCAAAGGCAGGCTGACGATTGCCGCAACGATAACTGCCTGCCAGCCCCAGAAGGTAAATGCCGGCAGCCAACCGCCGAACAGGCGTGCATTACAGGTACGTTGAACAACGTAGTATGATGTACCCATCAGACCGCAACCGCCGAACGCAAAAATCACCGCATTGGTGTGCAACGGACGCAGGCGGCCGAAGTGAAACCAAGGGCCGACATCTGATAAATCAAGGGACGGGGCAAACAATTGGGCGGCAACGATGACACCGACCAACATGCCCACAATACCCCAAACTACGGTCATGATAGCGAACTGGCGCACCACTTTGTAGTTATAAGTTTGTGTGTCCATGAGAGTCTCCATGAATTATGGGAATAAAAATTTTTTATCTCACTTTGCCGTATGCGTTTTGAACAAACGCAATAAGGGCTAGGTTTAAATTTTTCTAAATTTAACATATAAGACAAGCCTAGCCAAGCGGAATTACATTTCACTCCATCTAGCGGTTTTATCGATTTTTTATATTTTTTACTTTATAATCATATTATTATTTAACAACTTCCCCTACAGCGCCACTTTATTTTTTCAAGCCTCCCTTTTGAAGGGGACTTTATCGATATAAATCAAACCGCATAATTCGACCTTTTTATTCATAAAATTTAACAAATACATTAATAGTCATGATTAATTACAAAATCACCCCCAACCCGCTCGTCCACGAGTGGCACATCCGCCTAACCTTCCGACAAGAACATGATTTGGAAACAGAAATCAGCCTGTCGAACTGGGTTCCCGGCAGCTATCTGATACGCGATTTTTCCCGCCACATCACCACCATCCGCGCTTTTTGCAACGGAGAATATGCCCATCTGACCCAAGTCAAAAAAAATCGGTGGCGCACTGCCCCGCAGCCCGGCGAGTGGGAAATTTACTACACCGTTTACGCCTACGACCTGTCCGTCCGCGGCTCGTTTCTGACTGCCGAACGCGGGTTCTTTGACGGCGCGTGCCTGTTTTTGCAGGTAAACGGACAAGAAAACAGCGCGCACCAAATCGAATTTCCCATCCTGCCGAAAACATGGCGGATTGCCACCACCCTGCCCCAAACCGGCATCCACAGCTTTCAGACGACCTCCTACCACGACTTAATCGACCACCCTGTCGAACTGGGCAACATCGAATTTCTCGATTTCGAAGCCGGCGGCATCCCGCACCGCATCGCCTTGAGCGGCCACTACCCCGATTTCGACCGCGACCGCCTCGTGTCAGACATCCGCACAATCTGCGAAACCGAACTGGCCATGTTCCCCTCCCCTGCCCCGTTCACCCATTACCTCTTCCTGCTCCACGTCGGCGACAACATCTACGGCGGACTGGAACACATCAGCAGCACCGCCCTGCTCGCCGACCGCCACAGCCTGCCGCCGCACGGCATGACCGACGCCAACGACGCCTACACCCAACTGCTCGGACTGTTCTCACACGAATACTTCCACGCCTGGAACGTCAAATCCATCAAACCCGCCGCCTTCGCCCCCTACGACCTCGACCGAGAAAACTACACCGAACAACTCTGGGCGTTTGAAGGTATCACCTCATACTACGATGACCTTTTCCTCGCCCGAGGCCGTACCATAGCACCCGAAGCCTACCTGCGCCTGCTCGCCCAAAGCATCACCCGCGTGCAGCAAACCAAAGGCCGTCTGAAACAAAGCCTTGCCGAATCCAGCTTCACCGCTTGGAACAAATTCTACAAACAAGACGAAAACAGCCCCAACGCCATCGTCAGCTACTACCAAAAAGGCGCACTCGCCGCCCTCTGCCTCGACCTCGCCATCCGCAGCAAAAGCAACGGACGACATACCCTCGACAGCGTCATGCAGCAACACTACCGCGATTGGCTGGACACCCGGCAAGGCATCCCCGAAAAACAATGGCAAGCCCGTTGCCAAGCGTTTACCGGCCTAGACCTCGAAGACTTTTTTCAGACGACCCTCTACACCACCGCCGACCTACCCCTCGCCGAACTTCTCGCCACCATAGGCATCGGACTGCAATGGCAGGCACAGCCGCGCAGCCACGGCGGTGCATTCCTGCCCGAACCGCCAACCGAAACGCCTGCCCCCGCGTCCGACTTCGGCGCCAGGTTCAAACAAAACAGCGACCACGCCACCCTGACCCACGTCTTCAACGGCGGCAGCGCAGAAAACGCCGCCCTCTGCCCGCAGGACAAAATCATCGCCATCGACGGCTACGCCTGTACCGACCTTGCCGCACAGTGGGCGCAACTCCCCATCGGCGCCACCGCCCGCCTCCACTACTTCCGCACCGGCATCCTGTACGTTGCCGACATTACCGTCCAAGCCGCCGAAGCCGACACCGCCGTCCTCTACATCACCGACCGCGAATTATTTGAAAACTGGCTTTATAATGACCGAGCCTAATTTTCAGACGACCTCAAGTGCTGGATCGAGGTCGTCTGAAAAATCAACTCTGAAAGAAACAACCATGAAAAAAATCCTTGTCGGCATGACCGCCCTGTTACTCAGTTTGCACGCCGCAGCCGCTCCCAAATCAGATTCGGCAGATAAACTAGGAAAGGATATCGCCGTCTTCTACAAAAATCCCTCTGCCGAACGCGCTGCTTCTTTGATGGACCAGCTTGTCAAAGCCGATATCATGCGCGAAACCACCCTTGTATGGGGGACGCAAGCGCTACAAAAATACCCCCAAGGCAGCACCATTTGGTGTGACAACATCCGAACCTACCAAGGCGACGCCCTAACCTTTGCCGCCTACACCCTCACCCTGACCGGAACGAATCAAGCCAAAACCTGCCTTAACAGCCTGACATTAGATACCGAGCTTAAAAACAACCTCAAAAAAAACAAAAGCTTCCATCCGCTTCAAGAACCCATCATTTCCCCTGCATCACTGGATTTTCATTGGGTAACTTATTTTGCCACCGGCAACCCGAAAGCAGTCGAGCGTATCGTCGACTACATCATCAAAGCCCAAACGGCTGCCGCCCAACGCCCCAACCATGTAGACCTCACACTTGCCTCTGCCATTTGGTCAACCCGATCCAATATGGAACAAGATACAGCGATTGACAGCATTGTCCGCCAATACATACAAAAACAGCCTGAAGCCAATAAAAAACGATTGGAACAAGCCCTGTTGGTCCCTCAAGAAGACTAAAATCAATCCATCATCAAACGTAGAAAAGGAAAACCCATGTCCATCCAAAAACTTGCCGACAACCTCTATATCGCCCCGCAACTGACCGAAGCCGACGTTCAAGAAGCCGCCAAACTCGGTATCCAAACCGTCATCTGCAACCGTCCCGACGGCGAAGAAGAAAACCAACCCTCGTTCAAACAAGTCGAAAGCTGGCTTGAAGCCGCAGGCATCCGCGAACACCACCATCAGCCCGTCGTCGCGCCCGCCATCAACGCCGCCGATGTCGCCGCTTTCCAAAACCTGCTCAAAAGCGTTCCCCAACCTGTCCTCGCCTACTGCCGCACCGGCACCCGCTGCTCCCTGCTCTGGGGCTATCATCAGGTGCAAAACGGCGCAAGCGTCGCCGAAGTCGTCGCTGCCGCACAACAAGCAGGCGTCAACCTGAGCAACTTCGAAGCCCGTCTGCAAGACGCGCAACAAAACGGGCTGGCGTAACACGCTATCCGTTTAGCCAAAAGCAAAGGTCGTCTGAAAATACCGTTTCAAAAAATGGAAACCGTTTTCAGACGACCTTTTTACGTTATGCCGTTTGGCGAACCGAATGAACGCATCCGATATTTTAAACATTGTGGTAATCCGTTACATCCAGATGAAACTCAATATCCAGACCTGCCGTTTTCATTTACAATCCCCCCGTTCCATCTCATCAATCTATTATGCAAATCCTGCTCACTTTTTTGTTTAAATGCTTTGCGGCGCTGCCTTTGCCGCTTCTACACGCGCTGGGGAATGCGGCGGGCGGCTTGGGCTATTATTTGCTCAAAAGCGACCGGCAGCGTGTGTTCGACAATATGCGGCTTGCCGGATTGAATCCCGAGCCTTCGTCGGTCAAAGCCGTTTTCCGCGAAACGGCGAAAGGCGGGCTGGAATTGCCCGTAGCCTTTTTCAGACGACCTGAAAGCATTGAAACGCTGTTTAAAGAAGTGCACGGTTGGGAGCATGTCCAATCAGCTTTGGACGCCGGAGAAGGACTGTTGTTTATTACCCCGCACATCGGCAGCTACGACCTCGCCGGACGCTATATCAGCCAGCAGCTTCCGTTCCCGCTGACTGCCATGTACAAACCACCCAAAATCAAAGCCTTGGATTCCGTCATGCAGGCGGGGCGCGTTCGCGGCAAAGGGAAAACCGCCCCCACCAATATTCAAGGGGTCAAACAAGTCATTAAGGCTTTGCGTTCCGGCGAAGCCACGATTGTCTTGCCCGACCATGCTCCCTCTCCCGAAGAAGGCGGCGACGGCGTCTGGGTGCCGTTTTTCGGAAAATACGCCTACACCATGACGCTGGCGGGCAAACTGGCGCAAGTCAAAGGCGTGAAGGCGCTGTTTTTCTGCGGCGAGCGTTTGCCGAAGGGCAAAGGATTTGTGCTGCACATCGAGCCTATGCGCGGCGAGCTGAATGGCGACAAACAACACGACGCGCAGATTATCAATGAAAACACCGAATACTGGATACGCCGCTTTCCGACCCAGTATCTGTTTATGTACAACCGCTACAAACAGCCCGCAGGCGCACCGCTCTCGCCCGACTGGAAACCAGAACCCGGTTGGAAACCTGAGGACGTACAGGATTGAACATTCCTTGCGGGTCGTCTGAAAAGGCGGCTGATGCCCGGTTTCTCAAAACATCGCCATACCAACACAAAAAAGCACCTCAACCGAGGTGCTTTTTCTCTTTTCAGACGACCTTTTGCTGGGCATCAGCCTTTTTTATTGTTCAACGCGGCTTTGACAAACGCGGTGAACAAAGGATGGCCTCTGCGCGGATTGGAGGTGAACTCTGGGTGGAACTGGCAGGCGAAGAACCAAGGATGATTCGGCAGTTCGATGGTTTCGACTAAGCGTTCGCGTCCGGCAGATACACCGCCGATGACCAAGCCAGCCTGTTCCAGCGTGGGAACGTAGTTGTTGTTGACTTCGTAGCGGTGTCGGTGGCGCTCGCGGATGTGTTCGCTGCCGTAGATTTTGGCGGCGAGGCTGCCTGCTTTCAATTCAACTTCTTGCGCGCCCAAACGCATGGTGCCGCCCAAATCGGCGGATTCGTCGCGGGTTTCGACGCTGCCGTCGGCGGTTTGCCATTCGTCAATCAGGGCGACGACGGGCGCGGCGCATTTAAGGTCGAACTCGGTCGAATTCGCGCCTTTCAAGCCTGCGACGTCGCGGGCGTATTCGATCAGCGCAATCTGCATACCGAGGCAGATGCCCAAGTATGGCACGTTGTTTTCGCGGGCGTAGCGCACGGCGGCGATTTTGCCTTCCACACCGCGCGAACCGAAGCCGCCGGGAACAAGGATGGCGTCCATGTCTTTGAGCATGGAAACGTCGCCGTTGTTTTTCTCGATGTTTTCGCTGTCAACGAAGGTGATTTGCACGTCGGTTTCGGTGTGGATACCCGCGTGTTTCAAGGCTTCGATCAGCGATTTGTAGGATTCGGTCAAATCGACGTATTTGCCGACCATGGCGATTTTGACGGTGTGTTTCGGGTTTTTGATGGCATGGACGATTTTTTTCCACGCGGTCAAATCCGCCTGTTGTACGTTGAGCTGCAACTGCTCGGTAATGATGTTGTCGATGCCTTGGTCATGCAGCATTTCGGGGCATTCGTAGATGCTGTCCACGTCGTAGCTGCCGACAATCGCGCGCTCTTCCACGTTGCAGAACAGGGCGATTTTGCGGCGTTCGTCCGCCGGCATTTTCCGATCCATGCGGCAAATCAGGATGTCGGGCTGCAAACCGATGCTCAACATTTCTTTAACGGTATGCTGGGTCGGCTTAGTTTTGATTTCGCCGGCGGCGGCGATGTAGGGAACGTAGCTCAAGTGGGCGAACAAAGTGTTGTTGCGTCCCAACTGACTGCGCATCTGACGGATGGCTTCCAAAAACGGCAGCGATTCGATGTCGCCGACCGTACCGCCGATTTCGACGATGGCCACATCGTAACCCGCCGCGCCTTCGTGGATGCGGCGTTTGATTTCGTCGGTAATGTGCGGGATGACTTGAACCGTACCGCCGAGGTAGTCGCCGCGGCGTTCTTTGGCGATGACGTTTTCGTACACCTGCCCCGTGCTGAAGCTGTTGCGACGAGTCATGGTGGCGTTGATGAAACGTTCGTAGTGTCCCAAGTCGAGGTCGGTTTCCGCGCCGTCGTCGGTCACGAACACTTCGCCGTGCTGGAACGGGCTCATGGTGCCGGGGTCGACGTTGATATAAGGGTCGAGCTTGAGCATGGTCACGTTCAAACCGCGCGATTCGAGGATGGTGGCAATAGAAGCGGCGGCGATACCTTTTCCGAGTGAAGATACGACGCCGCCGGTTACGAAAATAAATTTAGTCATGATGCAGTACCCATGTTGGAATACGGGATTTTACCTTTAAGCGGGTTTTCTGGCAAACGCGGGAAGCCGACCCTGTCCGAAAGAAACCGCCCGAATATAACGAAATCATCTTTTTTTAAAACCAAGCATTCTTTCCCATTTTCAGACGACCTCATTAAAGTAACGTGCAATCCGAGAATTAAGGAAAGAACCATGACCGCAACCACCGCCCCGCTTTTGCGCTTCATCACTGCCGGCAGCGTCGACGACGGCAAATCCACCCTCATCGGCCGCCTGCTCTACGACAGCAAAACCCTGCTGACCGACCAGCTCGACAAACTCAACCGCGCCGCCGAAAACGGCGAAACACCCGACTTCGCCAGCCTCACCGACGGCCTTGCCGCCGAGCGCGAACAAGGCATCACCATCGATGTCGCCTACCGCTATTTCGCCACGCCCAAGCGCAAATTCATCATCGCCGACACGCCCGGACACGAACAATATACCCGCAACATGGTAACGGGCGCATCGACCGCCGATGCCGCCATCGTTCTGATAGACGCAACGCGCGTCGATTTTTCCGGCAGCGAACCCGTCCTCCTGCCGCAGACCAAACGCCACAGCGCGATTCTGAAACTCTTGGGCTGCCCCAACATCATCGTCGCCGTCAACAAACTCGACCTGCTCGACTTCGACGAAACCAAATATCAGGCCATTACCGCAGCCTATCGCAAGCTGGCGGAACAAATCGGCCTCCAAGCCCAAATCCACTTCCTGCCCATCAGCGCGTTAAAAGGCGACAACATCGTCAACGCCAGCAGCCAAACCCCGTGGTATCAAGGTTTGCCGCTATTACCCCTGCTCGAAAGCCTGCCCGTCAACCGCCAAAACGCCGCCGACCAAGCCGCCCATTTCCCCGTACAGCGCGTCGCACGGCAAGACGGCAGCAGCAGCGACGACTTCCGCGGCTATCAAGGCAGGCTGGAAGCGGGTCGTCTGAAAACAGGTGACGAAGTCAAAATCCTGCCTGGCGGACACACCGCCAAGATTGCCGAAATCTACAATCCAAACGGCAAAACCGAATCCGCCGAAGCGGGCGAAGTACTGACCGTCGCGCTCGACACCGACCTCGACATCTCACGCGGCAACAGCATCGCCGCCGCCGACAGCCCCGTCGTGCCCGAACAGCAGTTCCAAGCCGCACTGTGCTGGTTCGACGACATCCCGCTCAACCTCCGCCGCAAATACCTGCTGAAACACACCACCCAAACCACCCCCGTCAAAATCAGCGCGATTTCCTACGTTTGGGACGTGAACACCCTCAGCCGCGTCGAGTCCGCCGACACGCTCAAGCTCAACGACATCGGCAGCGTCAGCCTCAAAACCCAGCAGCCGATCGCCGCCGCGCCCTATGAGGAAAACCATGCCCTCGGCGCGTTCATCCTGATAGACGAAGCCACCAACCACACCGTCGCCGCAGGCATGATACGCAAGGCTGACCAAGCGGACAGTTTTGAAATTTGAAACAAGGGCATCTTGAATTGAAGAGGTCGTCTGAAAAACCGAAACAGAGTTTTTCAGACGACCTCTTCAGTATGGCAGATTAAGGCAGAGAATGTGGCAGGTCGGTTTTAAGCCATACGGCGTTGCCTCGTCCTTATCCAACGCGGTGGGAAATCACAGTGAATTTAAATAACGAAATCGCGGCATGGCATTTTTAATTTGGATACATGGAAAAAGGTCGTCTGAAAACCCAAAATCGGATTTTCAGACGACCTTTGCCTTACTTGAACCACCTTAGCAGGCGGACAAGATGGATTCTAGGTATGGCTTACCTTTTGAAACATCAGGCTTTGGGTTTCAACGCTGCCGCTTCTTTAGCGAGGCGGGTGATGGTGTCCCAGTCTTTGTTTTTCACGGCTTCTTTCGGGGTCAGCCATGAGCCGCCGACGCACAAGACGTTGGGCAGTGCCAAGTAATCGGGCGCGGTGGCGAGGCTGATGCCGCCGGTCGGGCAGAAACGCACGTCGGCATAAGGACCGTAGAGTGCTTTGAGCATGGCTTTGCCGCCGACGACTTCGGCGGGGAAGAGTTTGAGGGTATCGATACCGTGTTCCAAAGCCAGTTGGACTTCGCCCGGGGTAGCAACGCCGGGAATCAGGGGAATGCCGCTGTTGTGGCTGGCTTTGGCGAGGGATTCGTGCAGGCCCGGGCTGATGGCGAAAACCGCGCCTGCATCTTCGACGGCTTTGAGCTGCTCGGGGTTGGTAACCGTACCCGCGCCGACGATGGCGTTAGGCACTTCTTTGGCAATCAGGCGGATGGCGTCGAGGCCGACGGGCGTGCGCAGGGTGATTTCGAGGGTGGGGATACCGCCTTCGACAAGGGCGTGGGACAAATCGACGGCGGTGCTTAAGTCGTCAATCGCCATGACGGGCACGACTGCGCCGGCAGTCAGGATTTCGCGTGGGGTCAGTTTGGACATTTCGATTCTCCAAGTGGGATGGGGTTGTCGTTTTTGTTGAGGTCAAATGGGATGGGGTTTTGAGTTTTCAGACGACCTTTGGGACTGTATTCGGATACCCGTATCCGACAAATACCCCTGATAACTACGTCTTAGACGGCTGTGTCGGATTCGAGAATCCGACCTACGTCTATCTTAAACGGCTTCAATAATTTTTCAGACGACCTTCTGTTCACAAAGGTCGTCTGAAACGTGCATCAGGCAAATTCGCCGCCGAAGCTCATGGCGCCGGTTTCTGCGCTGCTGGTCATGCTGCGGAAGTTGGCGAAGAGTTCGCGGCCGCAGCCTTGTTGGTTCGCGCTCAAATCGATGTGTTCGACTTCGCGGGCGTTCCATTCGGCTTCGTTAATCAGGACGTTGAGTTCGCCGGTAACGGAGTCGAAGCGGATCAGGTCGCCGGTACGGATTTTGGCGATGTTGCCGCCCATTAGGGCCTCGGGCGTCATGTGGATGGAAGCCGGAACTTTACCGGATGCGCCGGACATACGGCCGTCGGTTAGCAGTGCCACTTTGAAGCCGCGGTCTTGCAGGATGCCCAAAGGCGGGGTCAGTTTGTGCAACTCAGGCATACCGTTGGCACGCGGGCCTTGGTAGCGGACGACGCAGACGAAATCGCGTTCCAACTCGCCGCGTTCAAATGCAGCCAACACTTCGCGTTGGTCGTTGAACACGATGGCGGGCGCTTCGATGATGCGGCAGCCTTCGCGCACGGCGGACACTTTAATCACGCCGCGTCCGATGTTGCCTTTCATCAGGCGCAGACCGCCGTCCGGGGAGAACGGGTTGTCGGCTTTGCGCAGGATGTCGTCGTTGCCGCTGGTTTCAGGGGCTTCGCGCCATTCGAGTTTGCCGTCGATGAGGAAAGGCTCTTTGGTGTAGTGGCGCATACCGTGTCCGACGACGGTATCGACATCGTCGTGCAACAGGCCTGCGTCCAGCAATTCGCGGATGACGAAAGGCAGGCCGCCTGCTGCGGTAAAGTGGTTCACGTCGGCCTTGCCGTTGGGGTACACGCGGATGAGCAGCGGGATGATGGAGGAAATTTCGTCGAAGTCGTCCCAGTTCAAAATCACGCCTGCGGCGCGCGCCATGGCAACGAGGTGCATGGTGTGGTTGGTCGAGCCGCCAGTCGCCATCAGACCAATCAGGGCGTTGATGAAGGATTTTTCGGTCAACATTTCGCCCAAAGGTTTGATGGTGCCGTTTTTGATGCCGAGTGCGAGGTGTCCGGCAGCGTAGCGGGTCAGTGCTTCGCGCAGGTCGGTATAGGGATGGATGAAAGCGGCGGCGGGCAGGTGTACGCCCATCATTTCCATCATCATTTGGTTGGAGTTTGCCGTGCCGTAGAAAGTGCAGGTGCCGGGGCTGTGGTAAGAACCCATTTCGCTTTCGAGCAAGGCATCACGACCGACTTTGCCTTCGGCGAAAAGCTGGCGGGTGCGGGCTTTTTCTTTATTGCCGATGCCGCTGGACATCGGGCCTGCGGGGACGAAGATGCCGGGAATATGACCGAACGAAAGCGCGCCTATCATCAAACCCGGCACGATTTTATCGCACACGCCCATAAACAGGCCGCCGTCGAACATTTGATGAGACAGGCCGACGGCTGTGCTCATGGCAATCACGTCGCGGGAGAACAGCGACAATTCCATACCGGCGTAGCCTTGCGTGATGCCGTCACACATGGCGGGCGTACCGCCGGCAACTTGGGCGGTTGCGCCGTTTTTCTGCGCTTCGTCTTTAATTTGGTCGGGGAAGTCTTTAAACGGCTGGTGTGCGGAAACCATGTCGTTGTAGGCGGTGATGATGCCTAAGTTGGGGACGGTGTCCTGAAGCATTTCGATTTTGATGCTTTTGGGCATGGAGGCGTAGCCGTGCGCCAAGTTGCTGCAACCGAGCTGGTTGCGTTCCAGCCGTCCCATTTGTTTGGCGCTGCGGATTTTCGCCAGATATTTTTCGCGGGTCGGACGGCTGCGTTCGATGATGCGCTCGGTGATTTCGGCGAGCTTGGGGTGGATAGGAGTGGGATTCATGTTCGGTCTCCTGTCGGAAGGGGTGGTATGGGATTTTTGTTTGCGCGTTTCTGATTTTTTGTATTGGGTGTGGGGCGTTCAGCGTTTCAGACGACCTTTCAAACCTTACAAGGGGTCGTCTGAAAGCCTCACTTTATCTATGCAGGCTATTATAATACAAAACCTGTAATTTAGTTACAAAATAATCTGCTAAATGTAAGAAATTTGATTTAAATCGTGATATGCGTCATTTGTGAAAATCTACCAGGCCAAACTCATCAAACTTTTAAACTAAGTCAAATAATTTGTAAAAATGAGAATAGACAAAATGTGTAGCCATGTGTAGTATTACTACTCATTAGCCCGCCTGTTTTGAAATTTTGATGCAGGCGATTGGTTTCCATTGCTTTTCTGCCGAAACCGCCCGTCTTTCACGGCATCCGGCGGCGCCGGCACAAGGCCTTCCTCAACGAGAGATAAAACGATGAGTACACAAACAAATTTTGATTTGGTGTTGTTCGGCGCGACCGGTGATTTGGCAATGCGTAAGCTGCTGCCTTGTCTGTATCAGGCGCACGTTGCAGGGTTGCTCAATCCTCAGGGTCGTATTTTAGGTGTCAGCCGCAGCGATTTGGATACGGCGGGCTTTTTGGCAAAAGTGGAAACCAACTCCAAAATCCATGTCAAACAAAACTTTTCAGACGACGCTTGGGCATCGTTCGTCAAACGCATCGAATATTTGAAAGTCGACGTTACCCAAGAAGCCGATTTTGCCGCTTTGGGCGAAAAAGTCAAAGCCCGCAAAGAGACCGACAACGTCATCATCTATCTTTCCACCGCGCCGAAATTCTTCGCGCAAGCCTGCGAAAACCTTGCCAAAGTCGGACTGAACGCCGACAACGCGCGCGTCGTTTTGGAAAAACCGCTGGGTACCGACCTCGCCTCTTCCCAACAAATCAATACCGATGTCGCCCGCTACTTCAAAGAAAGCCAAATCTACCGCATCGACCACTACTTAGGCAAAGAAAGCCTGCAAAACCTGCTGGCACTGCGTTTTGCCAACGTGATGTTCGAGCCGTTGTGGAACAACAAATACATCGAAAGCGTACAACTGACCATCGCCGAACAGCTCGGTGTGGAAGAGCGCGGCGAGTTCTACGACATTACCGGCGCGCTGCGCGACATGGTGCAAAACCACCTGATGCAAATGTTGTGCATGACTGCGATGGAAGCACCCGCCAGCTTGGATGCCGACGCAGTGCGCGATGAAAAAGTCAAAGTCATCAAATCATTGAAACCGCTGACCATCGAATCCGTCAACGAAAACGTCGTGCGCGGACAATACACCGCCGCCAAAGGCATGAACGGCTATCTGCAAGAAATCAACGTTCCGCAAGACAGCTTCACCGAAACCTACGTCGCCATCAAAGCCGAAATCGAAAACGACCGTTGGAAAGGCGTTCCCTTCTATCTGCGCACCGGCAAACGCATGGCGGGCAAAGTGGCGGAAATCGTATTGAACTTCCGTCCGCTGCAAAACCATATTTTTGAAAACAGCCAAGCCGCGCCAAACCGTTTGGTTATCGAATTGCAGCCGACCGAATCCGTACGCCTCTATACGCAGATGAAAGCGCCGGGCGCAGGCAACAAAGTCGAAATCGTGCCGCTGGCAGCCGACTTGGAAAAAGTCCTCGAAGGCCGCCGCGCCGAAGCCTACGAACGCCTGCTGCTGGACGTCATCAACGGCAAGCTCGCCCTCTTCAACCGCCGCGACGAACTCGAAGCCGCTTGGGAATATGTGATGCCGATTTTGGAAAACTGGGCAAGCAACACCACCCCGCCGCACGGCTACGACGCGCATTCATGGGGCCCGGAAGCCGCCCGCGAACTGTTGGCGCGCGACGGACACAAGTGGCACGAAGACCAGTAAAGCCTTTTCAGACGACCTTTGCTTGAAGCGTTCACGGTTCAAAAAGGTCGTCTGAAAACCATAAGGCGGCAGATTAGGCGTTTCCGCCGACATTCGCGCTGCCATCGACAATACAGGCTCTCACTTACTTTCCCGCTCACAAACACTGCCTTTCAGACGACCTCCTGCCCCCTTCTTAACAAAAGGTCGTCTGAAAACAGAGAAAGGACACTTTTATGTTCGTTTGGCATGAATACGAAAACGCAGCAGCCGCTTCACAGGCTTTGGCAGACGCAGTCGCCGCCGCGCTGCAAAACGCGCTGGATAACAAAGGCAGCGCAGTGTTGGCGGTTTCCGGCGGCCGCTCGCCGATTCCCTTCTTCCAAGCCCTGTCACAAAAAGATTTGGACTGGCAAAAAGTCGGTATCACTTTGGTTGACGAGCGCATCGTGCCGACGATCCACGCCGACAGCAACACCGCCCTGGCGCACGAATACCTGCTGCAAAACAAAGCCGCAGCAGCGACTTGGATTCCCGTTGTCGAAGCGGGTAAAACTGAAACTGAATTACAACCCGACAGCGTCGTTGCCTACGCGCTGAAACATTACAAACAACCTGACGTACTGATTTTGGGCATGGGCGGCGACGGACATACCGCCTCCCTCTTCCCGCAAGCGCCGCAACTGAAGGCAGCCATCAACGAATCAGACGACCCGACCCTTATCCACACCACGCCCGTTACCGCGCCGCACGAACGCGTCAGCATGACCTTGGGCGCCATCGCCAAAACGGAAAACGTCTTTTTGGCGATTCAGGGTGTGGAGAAAAAAGCCGTGTTCGACAAAGCCGCCGCGCGCGCCGATTTGGAATATCCGACCAGCCTGGTATTGAACCATCAAGGAGTGAACTGCCATGTCTTCTACTCAAACTGATATTCAACAACCCGTCGGCAAAAACTATCCGCGCCTGGTTGCCGACATCGGCGGCACCAACGCCCGCTTCGCGCTCGAAACCGCCCCACATCAGATTGAAAAAGCCCAAGTCTTGCCGTGCAAAGACTACGACACCATCGTCGATGCCGCCAAAGCCTATTTGGAACAGGCAGGCGGAGCCGAAGTCCGACATGCCGCCTTCGCCATCGCCAACCCGATTTTGGGCGACTGGGTGCAAATGACCAACCACCATTGGGCGTTTTCCATCGAAACCACCCGTCAGGCATTGGAGCTGGACACCCTCATCCTCTTGAACGACTTTACCGCGCAGGCATTGGCGGTAACGCAGACTTCAAGCAAAGACCTGATGCAGGTAGGCGGGCATAAACCCATCGAATTCGCCCCCAAAGCCGTCATCGGGCCGGGAACCGGTTTGGGCGTGAGCGGACTGGTGCACAGCCCCGCAGGCTGGGTCGCGCTTGCCGGCGAAGGCGGCCATTCCAGCTTCCCGCCGTTTGACGACATGGAAGTTTTGATTTGGCAGTATGCGAAAAACAAATACGGCCATGTCTCCGCCGAACGCTTCCTCAGCGGCGCAGGTTTGAGCCTGATTTACGAAGCACTCGCCAAACGCGACAAACTGAAAAACTACCGCCTCAAACCGTCCGAAATCACCGAAAAAGCCTTAAGCGGCACTTCCCCGCTCTGCCGTCAGACTTTGGACATCTTCTGCGCCATGCTCGGCACGGTCGCCTCCAACCTCGCCCTGACGCTGGGCGCGCGCGGCGGCGTATATTTGTGCGGCGGCATCATCCCCCGCGTTTTGGAATATTTTAAAACCTCACCTTTCCGCAGCCGCTTTGAAAACAAAGGCCGTTTCGAAGCCTATCTCGCCGCGATTCCCGTCTATGTCGTCTTAAGCGAATTTCCGGGCATCACCGGCGCAGCGGCGGCACTCGACAACCACTTGAAAAACGTTTAATCACACAAGCCGCCCCGACAAGGGGCGGCACACACCGAAGGGCATATTTATGTTAAGCAAAATCAGCGAATCACTGTCAAACCTGTCGGGCGCAGAGCGCAAAGTCGCCGAATGCGCCTTGGCGGAACCCAAATGGTTTGTCCATGCCGCCGTCGCCGAAATCGCCGAGCGCGCATCCGTCAGCCAGCCGACCGTCATCCGTTTTTGCCGCAGCCTGGGCTACAAAGGACTGCCCGAGTTCAAACTCGCCCTGTCCGCCAGCATAGGCCACGAAGGTATGCCCTACGTCCATGAAGAGCTCAACGCCGACGACGACATGAGCATCGTTGTCGAAAAAGTATTGGGCAACGCCGCCGCCTCCATTTTGGGCGAACGCCGCTTCCTGAAAGAGTCCGAACTGGAAAACGCCATCGCCACCCTGATGCACGCCCGCCGTGTCGAATTCTACGGCGTCGGCAACTCCGGCATCGTCGCCCAAGACGCGCAACACAAATTCTTCCGCTTCGGCATCTCCACCGTCGCCTACGTCGATACCCACACCCAACTGATGGCAGCCTCCGTCCTGTCCGACCAAGATGTCGTCGTCGCCATTTCCAACACCGGCTCGTCCATCGAGCTTTTAGACGCCGTCAGCATCGCCAAAGAAAACGGCGCATCCGTCATCGCCCTGACCCGCAACGACTCCCCGCTGGCGCAACTTGCCGACTGCGTTTTGAGCATCGCCACACAGGAAAACGCCGAACTCTACACCCCCATGGTTTCCCGCCTGCTGCAACTCGCCGTCATCGACATCCTCGCCATCGGACTCGCCCTTCGCCTGGGCGATGCCGCCAGCCTGCAACTGCAAAAAAGCAAAAAAAGCATACACAACAAACACATCGATTACGACAAAGACTAAACAATATAGTGGATTAAATTTAAATCAGGACAAGGCGACGAAGCCGCAGACAGTACAGATAGTACGACAAGGCGAGGCAACGCCGTACTGGTTTAAAGTTAAGCCACTATACATTTTCAGACGACCCGACATATCCCAAGGTCGTCTGAAAATACCGACCAAAAAATCAGTGCCGCCGTTTTCCCTCAATGTTGACACCCAACCCAAATAACGGCAGACACCCCGCATTCACACCCAACCCTAAAAACGGAAACCCGCCCGTTCCCGTTTCAGACGACCTCGCGGCCGTTTTCCCACAAAACCGTCCAACCTCAGGAGCATCCGATGAAACACCTTCACGACTTACCGGCTTGGTCAAAATTATGGATACATTTTGACGAAACCAAAGAACAACACATGCGCGAAATGTTCGATCAAGACCCGCAGCGTGCCGAACGCTACTGGCTGCAAGTCGGAGGACTGACGCTGGATTACTCCAAAAACCGCATCAACGACGAAACCATGGCACTGTTGTTCGAGCTTGCCCGTGAAGCCGGCGTACCCGAACGCATGCAGCAGATGTTCCGCGGCGAAAAAATCAACACCACCGAAAACCGCGCCGTCCTCCACGTCGCCCTGCGCAACCGCACCAACTCCCCCATCGTCGTTGACGGCGAAGACGTCATGCCCAAAGTCAACCACGTCCTCCAACGCATGGGCGAATTCGCACACGAAGTCCGCAGCGGCAGCTGGTTAGGCTATACCAACCAAGTCATCACCGACATCGTCAACATCGGCATCGGCGGCTCCGACCTCGGCCCGCTGATGATGTGTACCGCGCTCAAACCCTTCGGACACCCCCGCCTCAACATGCACTTCGTCTCCAATGTGGACGGCTCCCAACTGCGCGACGTATTGTCCAAAGTCCACCCCGAGACCACCCTCTTCATCATCGCCTCCAAAACCTTCACCACCCAAGAAACCCTCACCAACGCCCTGACCGCGCGCAAATGGTTCCTTGACCACGCAGGCGACGAAGCCGCCGTCGCCAAACACTTCGTCGCCGTCTCCACCAACCAAAAAGCCGTTGCCGAGTTCGGCATCGACACCGCCAACATGTTCGAATTTTGGGACTGGGTCGGCGGACGATACAGCCTATGGTCAGCCATCGGCCTGCCCATCATGCTCTATTTGGGCGAAGAAAACTTCATCGAAATGCTCAACGGCGCGCACCTGATGGACCAACACTTCATCAACACCCCGCTTGAGCGCAACATGCCCGTCATCCTCGCCCTCATCGGCATCTGGTACATCAATTACTACGGCGGCGGCAGCCACGTCATCGCTCCTTACGACCAACACCTCCACCGCCTGCCCAAATTCATCCAGCAGCTCGACATGGAGAGCAACGGCAAACAAGTTACCCTCGACGGCAAAGCAGTCGGCTACGAAACCTCCCCGATTATTTGGGGCGAAACCGGCATCAACGGTCAGCACGCCTTTTTCCAACTGCTGCACCAAGGTACCCACATCACCCCGATCGACCTCATCGCCTCGCTTGAGAAACGCAGCAACCTGCGCGGTCACCACGAAATCCTGCTCGCCAACGTCTTCGCCCAAGCCGAAGCCTTCATGCGCGGCAAAACCCCCGACGAAGTCCGCGCCGAACTCAAAGCCCAAGGCATGGAAGCAGAGCGCATCGAAGAGCTGGTTCCGCACAAAACCTTCTCCGGCAACCGCCCGACCAACCTCATCCTCATGGACAAAATCAACCCCCGCAACATGGGCAGCCTGATCGCCATGTACGAACACAAAACCTTCGTCCAAGGCATCATCTGGGGCATCAACAGCTTCGACCAATGGGGCGTCGAACTCGGCAAACAGCTTGCCAAGACCATCCTAGCCGAGCTGACCGGCGAAACCGGCGTACAAAAACACGACAGCTCCACTACCCGCCTGATCAACCTTTATCTGAACGCCAACAAATAAAGACAGCCCCATCAGGACAAAAGGTCGTCTGAAAACCCAGATTCAAGGTTTTCAGACGACCTTTTTCATTCCATGTATAGCGTTTATCAACCGTTAGACAGCGAAACAACAAACAAAATAACCTGCACCAAAGGCAGAGCGGCTGCAACCGTTTTGACAAACAAACGATCAGGCTTTTCCATCCTCGGAAGCTGATATTGTTTCAGCCACCACAACCCCACCAGATAAGTAGAAACTGGTACGGACGCATAACCCGTCAAAAGACTGATGCCAATGGTAGCCTCACTGTTCCCGAAAAAATGGCGGACAATCGGTTCGGCAATCAGAGCAACCGCCACACCCACGCACAATGCCCCGATCATTTGAACTGCAAACAGGCTCATACCGGCGATAATGCTTTGTTTTGTGTTTAATCCGAATCCTCGATTGACGGCAACGATATCAACTGCACACCATAACAGACACAACAACAGACCAAATAGCGAAAACATGCCTACCTCCGATCTTTAAATCCGTTTTCAGACGACCTTTCCCTTATTCTTCTTAGTTTGCCGCCTCAAGGCAGGGCGATGAATTTAATCAGCACTTCTTTGAAAATAAAGCCGAACACGCCCAAGCCCAATACCAGGAACAAAATCGCGATGCCGAATTTGCCCGCCTTGGATTCCTTGCCCAAGTTCCAGACGATAAAGCCCAAGAAAATAACCAGTCCGGTCAGGCAGATTTTCATCGCCCAATCGGAAAATTCTGCTTCACTCATAATCGATTTCCTTATTTGATGTTGTGTGTATTTTAATGTTTTCAGACGACCTTTGGAACGCCAAGAGGTCGTCTGAAATGTAATGGCTCAGGTAAATGCCGTCCGTCGGGCGTTTGGCTTAACGCGCCAACGCCTGTTTCAAATCGTCAATCAAGTCATCGACGTATTCCAAGCCGACAGACAGGCGCACCAGTCCGGGGCGGATATTGGCGGCGAGTTTTTCTTCGGGCTGCATTCTGCCGTGCGTGGTTGTCCACGGGTGGGTAATGGTCGAGCGCACGTCGCCGAGGTTGGCGGTACGGGAGAAGAGTTCGACGCTGTCGACGATTTTCCACGCGGCGTCAGTGTCGGCGACTTCAAAGCCGATGACGATGCCGCCGCCGTTTTGCTGTTTGCGGATAAGCTCCGCCTGCGGATGGTCGGGCAATCCGGTGTAGTAAACGGCTTGAACCTGCGGCTGCGCTTGCAGCCATTGGGCGATTTTCAGGGCGTTGTCGAACTGTTTTTCCATACGCAGCGACAGGGTTTCCACGCCGCTCAACAACTGCCATGCGTTAAACGGCGACATTGCCAGCCCGCAAGAGTTGCAGTAAACGGCGACCTGCGTCATCAATTCTTCCGAACCCGCCAACACGCCGCCCATCACGCGCCCGTGTCCGTCGATGGCTTTGGTTGCGGAGGAAACGGAAATATCCGCGCCGTGTTTCAAAGGCTGCGAGCCGACGGGCGACAGCAGGCTGTTGTCCACCACCAAAAGCGCGCCGATGCTGTGCGCCAATTCCGCCAAGGCTTCCAAGTCGGCCACTTCGCCCAAGGGGTTGGACGGTGTTTCCAAAAACAGTAGTTTGGTGTTGGCTTTGACGGCGGCTTTCCATTCGTCCAAATCGGTCGGCGACACATGGCTCACTTCGATGCCGAATTTGGTGACGATGTTATTGATAAAGCCGACGGTCGTGCCGAACAGGCTGCGGCTGGAAATCACATGGTCGCCCGCCTGCAGGAAGGTGAAAAACGCCGCCTGAATCGCGGACATACCGGTCGAAGTGGCGACCGCGCGTTCCGCGCCTTCTAAGGCGGCGATGCGTTTTTCAAAGGCGGCTGTGGTCGGGTTGGCAGTACGGGTATAAGTGAACCCTTTGATTTTTTTGGAAAACAAATCGGCGGCATGTTGGGCGCTGTCCCACATGAAGCTGCTGGTGAGGAACAATGCCTGATTGTGTTCGCGGTATTCGGTTTGCTCTTTGCCGCCGCGTATGGCGAGCGTCTGCGGGTGGAGTTTTTTACTCATTTGTTTTCCAATCTTGTTCAGCAGGTTTGTTTGATGTCTTATAGTGGATTAACTTTAAACCAGTACGGCGTTGCCTCGCCTTAGCTCAAAGAGAACGATTCTCTAAGGTGCTGAAGCACCAAGTGAATCAGTTCCGTACTATAGTGGATTAAAATTGCAATGATACGGCGTTGCCAACGCCCTTATGTACTATCCGTACACGGCGGGCGTTGCCGCCTTGTCTCATTTTTATTTTAATCCACTATATCTGTACTGTCTGCGGCTTCGTCGCCTTGTCCTGATTTAGTTAATCCACTATAAATTAAGAGAAGCCATAGGTTAACTTGTTAACATTTTGCGCTTATTTGTGCCGTCTTTCAAGTTTGGCGGCGAATGGCAAAAGGTCGTCTGAAAACGTTTTTCAGACGACCTTTTGCAATCATTCCAAGCTTTTATTGATAAATCCGCCCGTCGTGTTCCAGCCAGCCGTCGGCATGGCGGCCTGCGGGGTCGTGGTGCGTCCAATGGAGGACGCCGCCCTGTTCCGACCATTCGTATTCGCCGTAGAAGCCGACTTTATCGCCTTTTTTCAAGCCTTTGATTTTGTCGGCGAGGTCGATGTTGTGCGCCACTAAAAGCGTTTGCCCGCTCGACAGTTTCAAGATAAACCGCTGATGGCGCGTGCCTTGGTTGTCGTCGGGCAGCGTTTTGAGAACGGTACCCGCGCCTTTCACCTGAATATCACTTTGTTGGTCTTCAAAGGCTTGCTGCAATATTTGTTCCGCGCTGCCCTGCCCTGCTTGGCGTTCGGACTTCGGCTGCTTCGGTTGAGGCTTTTTGGATTCAGACTGCTCAGACTGAGGCTGCTCGGATGGGCGTTTTTCCGCTTGGGTTTGGGGCTGCGTTTGGGTTGGTACAGCATCCGCTGCCCGACCCTGCCGCCCCTGCTGCATTTTTTGATAACCGACTACCACGGCGGCAACAATCAGTATCCAAATCCATTTGTTTTTATTCATAAAATCCACGCCCAAAAAAATGCCCGACGGTTCATCGGGCATAAATTATTTGAAAGGAGTTAAATCACGATAACGTGAGCCGCCATTATATACAAAATCGGCGGAAAAATCAGCATTTTCAGGCTAATACCTGAAGCTGACGCAGTGTTATCACGCTTTTTTGTTTCCCTGACTGTATTTCATTTCATATTTGATGTCGTTCAGGATTTTTTTCACGTTGTAATCCAAAAGCTGTTCCACCAAATCGGGCGCCTGTTCGCTGAGGGTTTGTTGGAGCTGGTAGGTAAACAGCGCCATTTGTTTCTGCACGGCGGTGCGTATCATGCCGTTGACGGCGTCGGCGACATGCGGGCGCAGGCGTTTGATCAAACGCTCGCTCAGGTCTTGCTCGGAAATGCAGAACACTTCCCTGCGGTTGATGACCTGCGGGTTTAATACGTTGATATGGACGGTAATCGGCGGCGTTTCTCCTTTGGGGTCGTCTGAAACCTGCTCTTGCGCCTGCGGATTTTCGTTTTCAGACGACGTTGCCTCTGCTTTTGCCGGCGCGTCAAATTCGACTGTTTTACGTTTCGGGTTCAGCCAAACCGTGCGCGTGGACTCGATTTGCCTGTCGGACGCGCTCATTTGCAGCGAAGACTGCGCGTTCAGCCAGTTTTCCTGCAAAATCACCATCGCATCGGTCTCCGCCGTTTCACCGGCTTCTTCCTCCAGCATGGCGTTGTGTTCCTCCTGCCATTTGCGCAGATATTCCGTCAAGACGGCATCGCGGTTGGCATCGTCGAGCTTGACCGACTTGGCTTTGGGCTTCTGCTCGAGTGCAGGCTCTTGGGATTCGCGCACCAAAGGCGCGTGTGTGTAAGGTGCGTTCAATTGGCGGGTTTGCCGCAGTTTTTCCAAGCGGCTTTCCCAATCCAGGCTTTCATCCGTTTGTTGTGGCGTATCGGGACGATTCGTATCCATTTTTTAGCTTTCGTTCTTCCGTTGTGTCATTTCATTTCACGCGCATAGCGAATGCCGTGATTTGCTATAATGCGGTATTTTAACAGATTCCCAGGAACACATCATGAGCAGCATCGAACAACGCCTCGAATATTTGGAAGAAGCCAACGACGTTTTGCGTATGCAGAACCACGTCCTCGCCACCGCCCTCAAAGGCCTGATCCGTTCGCTGCCGTCCGACATGGCAAACGAAGCCGTCGAGTCCATCCAGCTTGCCTTTGAAGACGCACTCGCCGAGTTGAACTACGAAGACAGCCCGCATACCGACCTCTTCCATGACGTAACCTACGCTTTTTTCCGCGAAAAAGAACACTGACGCGTAGCGACTTCCCCAAACCGTGTTAAACTATCCGTTTATTTATTAATATCCGTAAAGAAGGAACCTCCCCATGAACATGAAAAAATGGATTGCAGCCGCCCTCGCCTGCTCCGCGCTGGCACTCTCCGCCTGCGGCGGCCAAAGCAAAGACGCTTCCTCGTCAGCCCCTAAAGCCGACAAAGTGTACCGCGTCGCCGCCAACGCCGAATTCGCTCCTTTCGAATCATTGGATTCCGCCGGCAACGTTGAAGGTTTCGACGTCGATTTGATGAACGCGATGGCAAAAGCCGGCGGATTCAAAGTCGAATTCAAACACCAGCCTTGGGACAGCCTCTTCCCCGCACTCAAAAACGGCGATACGGATATCGTCATCTCCGGCGTAACCATTACCGACGAGCGCAAGCAGTCGATGGATTTCACCGACCCTTATTTTGAAATCACCCAAGTCGTCCTCGTTCCCAAAGGTAAAAAAGTCGCCTCTTCAGACGACCTCAAAAACATGGCGAAAGTCGGTGTCGTTACCGGACAAACCGGCGACTTCTCCGTTTCCAAACTCTTGGGCAACGACAATCCTAAAATCGCCCGCTTTGAGAGTGTTCCCTTGGTCATCAAAGAACTGGAAAACGGCGGCGTGGATGCCGTAGTCAGCGACAGCGCGGTCATCGCCAACTATGTGAAAAACAACCCGACCAAAAGCATGGACTTCATCACCCTGCCTGATTTCACGATTGAAAACTACGGCATTGCCGCACGCAAAGGCGACGAAGCGACCGTCAAAATGCTGAACGAAGCGCTGAAAAAAGTACGCGACAGCGGCGAATACGACAAAATCCACGCCAAATACTTCGCCAAAGAAGGCGATAAAGCGGCAGCAGCCAGCCAGGCAGCCAGCCAACCTGAAGCAGCCAAATAATCTGTTTCAACGTTCTTAAGCAATAAGAAAGGTCGTCTGAAAGCCTGTATCGCGGGTTTCAGACGACCTTTTATAGTGGATTAAATTTAAACCAGTACGGCGTTGCCTCGCCTTAGCTCAAAGAGAACGATTCTCTAAGGTGCTGAAGCACCAAGTGAATCGGTTCCGTACTATCTGTACTGTCTGCGGCTTCGTCGCCTTGTCCTGATTTAGTTAATCCACTGTATGTCGGATTCCGTTCCGAAGGCAGTATTGGGCGGCTTGGCCCTACCCTCGTTATCCGATAGCCAAGTCTTTTCGAACCAAGCCGCTGCAGAAATTCAAACACACAGAAAGTCCCTTATGTCCCAATCCACCCCCGCCCCGCTGGGCGAAAAGCAAATGGCGGTTTTGATGGCGATGTTGGTTGCCCTGATGCCGTTTTCGGTTGATGCCTACCTGCCCGCCATTCCGGAAATGGCGCAGTCGCTGAGCGCGGATATACACCGCATTGAGCAGAGCTTGGTTTTGTTTATGTTCGGTGTGGCGTTCGGGCAAATTGTCGGCGGCGCGGTTTCGGACATCAAGGGGCGCAGACCGGTGGCTTTGGTCGGTTTGAGCATTTATTTTGCGGCCGTTGCCGCGCTGACGATGGTGCAGTCGGTGGACGGGCTTTTGAACCTGCGTGCCGTACAGGCGTTCGGAGCGGGGATGACGGTGGTCATCGTCGGTGCGATGGTGCGCGATTATTATTCGGGCAGGCAGGCGGCGCAGATGTTTGCCTTAATCGGCATTATCCTGATGGTCGTGCCGCTGATTGCGCCTATGTTCGGCTCGATGTTGCAGGATTTGGGCGGCTGGCGTTTTATTTTCGGTTTTTTGGCGGCGTATTCGTTTGTTTTGTTTATCTTGGTGTTTACTTTCCTCCCGCGTCCGAAGCAGACGGGTAAAATCAGGATGGACATTTTCGGACTGGTGGCGGGCAGGTTTGCCAGAGTGCTGAAAACGCGGGCGGCGATGGGCTATCTGTTTTTTCAGGCATTCAGCTTTGCGTCGATGTTTGCATTTTTGACGGAATCGTCTTTTGTTTACCAAAAACTGTACCATGTGACGCCGCACCAATATTCTTGGGCCTTTGCGCTGAACGTCCTTACGATGGCTTCGTTCAACCGCATCACGGCATGGCGGCTGAAAACGGGGGCGCACCCGCAAAGTATTTTGAAATGGGGCATTATCGTGCAGTTTGTGGCGAACCTGACGATGGTGCTGTTGGTCGTATCGATGGGGCTGCCGCCGATGTGGGCTTTGGTGCCATGCGTAATGTTTTCGGTAGGCACGCAAGGCTTGGTCGGCGCAAACACGCAGGCTTGCTTTATGGCTTATTTCAAGCAGGAAAGCGCCAGCGCAAATGGGGTATTGGGCGCGTTCCAATCCATCATCGGCGCAAGCGTAGGGCTGTTGGCAACGAGGCTGCACAATGGTTCTGCGTTGGTGATGGCGGGCATGATGCTGGCTTCGACGGTATGCGGGATTGTGTTGCTGTGGCTCTGCTCGCATCAGGCTTGGAAGGAAAACGATAAAAGCGAATATGTGTGAATATAGTGGATTAACTTTAAACCAGTACGGCGTTGCCTCGCCTTGCCGTACTATCTGTACTGTCTGCGGCTTCGTCGCCTTGTCCTGATTTAAATTTAATCCACTATAATAAATAACAAAAGGTCGTCTGAAACCTTGAAATCGGGTTTCAGACGACCTTTTTACATCAGCCTATTGCTTATTGCACGACATCGCAAGACTTCGCTTTTTCGTGCTTAGGCGCGTTGACGAAATCTTTGCAGTCCGCCAGCAGCTTGGGCAAAAGCGGTTGGAACACGGGATGGCTGCGCAGCTTGCCCGCGTAAAACGACATCATGTACGGATAATAATACTGCATCGCCTGCATCCATTTAGCGCCCTCTTCCTTCTTGCCTTGACGATAGAGATACAGCGCCACCTGATAAGCGTTGGAATACGGGCGGTAAGACAAGGAATCGATCGCCGCCTTCTCCGCCCAAGGTTTGACCTGCATATCGGTCGGCTCGGCACGGCGGGTCAGGCTGAGGTCGGCATAATAAGCCAGCATCGGGCTGGTTTCGGAAATATGGCGCAAACCGTTAATCTTCCGCCCCGCCATCTCCGTACTTTCATTTTTCGGAATCCGGCTGTAATCGACCAAATCGGTATACGTCCAGCCCATATGCAGCAACCCGCCGATAATCAGCAGCGTAGCAAGCCCGCCCACCCAATTGCGGCCGCGCATCCAAGCGAGGTCGTCTGAAACGTCTTCATAACGTGCCGGCGCAAGCGCAAACATCAACACAAACGGCGTCAGGAAATATATATACCACAATGGATACTCCAGCATACTGTGGCACATACTGACGGCAACCATAGACAGCAGCAGCAGCGAAGCCGGATGGTAAGGACGCACCAGCATCCGCCACAGCCCCGCAAGCATCGTCAGGGCAACCAATACCGTACCGACCAGCCCGACTTCGGAGAGCAGTTGTAAAACAATATTGTGCGAATGGGTAAACAACACGCCTAAGATATTATTCGGGAAATACTGCTGCTCTGCATTAATCCAGAAAGTCTGTTGGGCAAAGCTGTTCCAACCGTGTCCGAACCAAGGTGCGGACAAGAAAGCAGTCCAGGCCTTACGCCATTCAATCTGACGCATCGAGCCTTCAAAACCGCTGTTTCCGGCGCGTTCGACCGCCGTTTCATATTGACCGTTGCCCAGCAGTTCCAAAATCGAACCCATCGCAAATTGAAATACCGCCACCAACGCGACCGTCAGGAAAAATATCCGCACCAGCCTCGCAGAATCCCGTCCCGCACGCCAACGCCACACGGGCAAAATCAACGCCACGCCGGCCACATAGCCCAGAATCGTGCGCGAGTTGACCAAGCCCAAGACAGCCGTCATCAGGAAGACCAACAAAAATCCCAACCAGCCCGGCATTTTGCGGGTTGACCACAAATAAGCCGCCGCCAAAACACCCCACATCAAATAATGCCCGAGGTGGTTGCGCTGCCCAAGCTGACCACTAACCTCTTTTCCGCTATACACAATCATGCTGCGCAGGAACCCAAGATCGTACCAGCCCTTAAACTGTATAAACGCAATCGCAGCCTGCAGCAACGTACCAAACAGCAGCGACCACGCAAACACCGTCACAATGCGTTCCTGCCCGTAGGCAGCGACCCAGCCGCGGCAAGCCCATACCGCCAAAGCCAGAATGATAAACGTCCACATCACCATATCGTTCATGCCGACGTAAATCAAATCCATCATCCGCGCCTGAAGCCACCAAAATGCCGCCAAAACCAGCAAACCGACAGCCGCCTTAGGCAGGCGCACGCTCAACAAACCCTTATACGCCGTCACCAACACCAGCATCAGCGCGCCCAGAAGCGAAGCCGCTTCCAGATAAAAACTCGACAACGGACCCACGCGGTAGAAGGACAAAAACGGCGCGGCGCATATCCACAAGAAACAGCACCACAAAGGCAACAAACGTCTGTCCCATTCGCTCTTAAGGTCGTCTGAAAAACGCATAAACATTATTTTCCCGCCTTTCTCTGCTGCTTCACAAAAGCCAGGCATGCAACAAAAAACACCAAACACGCCGTCAACGATAAAGCGGCACACACCACCTCGGCAGCACCTGCATTAAACAAACGCATCACCGCCTCGGCAAAATAAATCAAAATCAACATAGAACTATACTGGTAAGTATAAACTTTACCCTTCAAAATACCCGACAACGGCAGGCACAAAGGCAAAGCCTTCAGCGCCAGCCACGAACCGCCGCTGCGCAAAGGCGCAATCCACAGTTCCCACGATAAAGAAAGGACAATCAAAAAAATCAAGCTGCCGCAAGCAGCCAGATAAGGCAAAGAAGATTTATGAGAAGAAGTATTCACGGATAAAGTTCAACAGGCATCGCGCCGAGTGTAAAATGCAGGATTATACCGAAAACCGAAACAGCCGTTGCAGCCCGACCGTTTCAGACGACCCCGGGCTACCGTCAGCATCCGTCGTATTGCTTTTCAAACTGTCCGACGAATCAAAAAGATATCCCGTCAGGCAGCCGAACATCCCGAAAAAATCCCCAAACAGGTTGAACCTTCACGCCTACCCATAATCCTATTGATTTATTCTTTTGGTTCTCTATGAAAACAAACCATACCCTATTTTTCAAAACCGCAATTCTCCGTTTGTCCGCATTAGGCTTGGCATTCACACTTGCCGCGTGTGCCGGCGGCCCATCCACCGGCCCCGTACCCGACGGCTACTACCGCGTCAAACCGGGCGACACCCTCAGCCAAATCGCCAAACGCTACGGACAAAACGTCAACACCTTGGCATCATGGAACAATCTGAACAACGCCTCACAAATCGAAGTCGGACAAGTCTTGCGCGTCCGTAAAAACTCCGCCAACCGCCCCCGTTCCGGCAGTACCGACATCAGCAGCGCCAGAACCGTCGCCCCCGTCAACCGCCTGACCCTGCAATGGCCGGTCGACAACGGCAAAAATTCCATCATCCGCGGCTACGACAACGCGACCAACAAAGGCATCGATATCGGCGGCACACTTGGACAAAGCGTCAAATCCGCAGCAGCCGGAACCGTCCTCTACGTCGGCGAAGAAGTGCGCGGCTACGGCAAACTGATTCTCATCAGCCACAGCGACTTCTCCATCACCGCCTACGCACATAACGACACCATTCTGGTTCAAAAAGACCAAAAAGTCGCAGCAGGCCAGCCGATTGCCACCATGGGCAATAGCGACACAGACGGCGTCAAACTGCATTTCGAAGTCCGCATGAACGGCAAAGCCGTCGACCCGATGCAGTACCTACCCGGCTGAGCCACATCCTAATAAAACCCAAACCAAGCCGCAGCCCGATTCCGACAAACGGATTACAGGTCGTCTGAAATGCAAAAACGCTTCTGTTTTAAGAGACAGAAGCGTTTTTTACAATTTGGCATTCTCGAGGAGATGCTGATGTACCTGCTGGCTACGCCTTGCCCAATCCCCCTTACTAACCTTTACAGGGAAGATATCCTCAAAACTCAAAACATATAGTGGATTAACTTTAAACCAGTACGGCGTTGCCTCGCCTTGCCGTACTATCCGTACTGTCTGCGGCTTCGTCGCCTTGTCCTGATTTGAATTTAATCCACTATAGATCAAATTAAAAAACAACATTATCAAAAGGGATCGTCTGAAACCCTCTATTCAGACGACCCAATTCTATTTATCCCCACCACCCTCAAACAACCATCCATAACGCATTTCCACCATTCATCATCGTTCATTTGTCCTATCTGCCTTTTTGATTTATGTTCAACTGGAAAAGTACACGAATTCGATGCCCATCACGGTAATCTGCCTACCGAGTAAACAACAGCAACCATATAAAAGAGACAATATGACAACCAAGCTATACGAGTCCCTGCAACGGGAAGCCGATGAAATCCTGATGTATGACGAAGACTACAATATCAATGCCCGTTTGGGGCTGACCATATTGATCTACTACACGGGCGGCGGTTCGGTAGCGGGACAACGCAAGACGCTGGAAGCTGCCGAACGCTTTTACTCAAAGTACCATGGGTATTTGAAAATGCATTTCTGGACAGACATGCGCCGTTTTGCACGGCTCAATCCGACCGCATTTCAAAACAAAATAGACCGTACCATTAAAAATGCTGAAGCAGGACGCAGATTAGAATGTGTGCTGACTTCTGATACGGAATATGGTCAAAGGGCTCCGGAATATCAGTTCAAAACCCTATCCTCCCACCCAATAGATGAAAATGGATTGTCTTGCCTTCAAATTACCCTGCCTTTGTCCTTTTTATCGACCACTGCCCAACAGCAGGAATTCGAAGATTGGGTGGAATATGTTTGCAAACAGTTTGATATTTTACACGGCTATGCCGGACTGACCATCGCTCTCCCTGATTCCTACTATAAATACCAATTTTATGAATACGCCGTTACCAAACGTTATTGGGGGGTAACACCTGATTCAGATTCACCCATAACCCTCCTTTGGTACGAAGGTATAAAATCTATCAGCTGGTACACACTTGTCGGTAAGGCGTTTCAGAATAAACTGAACAGCACGGAAATCCAAAACGTTTTGAACCATTATCGTGATATTACACTGAAGACTTATAACGGCACCATGGTATTCAAAGCAGGAAAATTCCCCGATTTGGGAGATAAAACCAAACCGTTGCCCGTTAATTACCTGATAGTGAACAACCTGATGCGGCCGATACTGACGCAAAAGCTGAACGACTCACTACATACTGCTTTCGGCAACGGTAAAAACCGCTACTCAGCTTCCCAGGGCTATTACTGGCTGCATCGTTGGGATAATGCCAATTTTGAAAACGGGATTTTTGATCCTAAAGGGACGAAGCAGGAACTGATGCCTGTTTACCGTGAGAGACCGTTAGAAGCACCTTATGCTGGACTGTGGATACCCGATAATCTGGAGAATGCAATAGAACGGCATTTCGAAAAAGGAGAAATCTTTCCTGATGATGGTGAATACCTTCAGCACCTACAAAATGGTACGACCGTAATTTGGAAAACCGATGCGGTCTGGAGGCTACTCAAACGGGACGATGGCGGCAGTGTGCTGCAGGCTTCAGAGTTTTAATGATCCGATATTGCTGCGCCGACGTTTCAGACGACCCACGGACTCTGCCCAAACACAACAATTACTTTTAGAAAGGACACATACCATGTTTGATTTAACGTGCAGCTACTTAGACGATGACGATATAGATCACGAAGCCGAAAAGCAGTGGATTTTTAAAACTCTGCACAAGCTTGAAAAAGAAGAGGAAATTAAATCTTTATTGAACGATTTTTCAAAATTTTCATCGTTGTATGACGAAGCCGTTGCAGCAGGATTGAAAAAAAGTGCAGTCAACGACTACATCATCATTTCCGCCTCAGCACCAGACGAGGTAACCGGCGCGCTTAAAGAATATCTGGGGAAAACCATTTATGACGCCTGGGGCAGAACCGTGTCAAAAAGCCAAATGCTGCGGGATTTTGTCAGTGAATATAAATGGGCGCATTTAGATATGGAAACCTTCGACGCCATGAATCGGGAGAATTTTTTTAATAATATTGAACTCTAGCAGTATCCGATAGGCGGACAAGAAATTGCAGCGAATCCCAGATGCGTCAAAAAAATGAATATAGGAAACTAAATGAAAAAAATCGATTTTACTATGCATTTTTCTGCTGTGCAGCAGTCCCTCGATCGAGTATTCAAGGATATGCTGACCTTTCAAACAGAATACCTCCAAGAGCTATTTGCACGCAACGATACGGTTACAGTAGACCTGCTGACAGAACGTAGAAATATCAAAAACGGCATGGTCAACTTTAAAGACAAAAGCTATCCGGTAATCAAGACCAGTAAAAACTACAATCACAACTATAAAGACAAATATGTCGAATTTCCTCTGCCTCTCGCTGATCTTGCGCTGATGAAGGATTTTGCACTGACTTCGGAAGAAGTACAGCATGAGCCCGAAATGTTCGACCTTAACTGGCTGAATGTGCCCTATAAGGAATGGTATAAATATCGCGGGGAACGTTATCCGATAGAAAAACAACACGGTTTGTTTAAACTAGGTTTAGCCCCAAGTGCCGATGGTTCTTCTTCTGTTGCGTTTGGTCATTATTTTTTGATGAATGAATCCGACATTGATAAAACCTTGATAAAAAAATGGATATTCTTTTATTTGGATAAATATCTGCCGCATTGCCGGTTTCAAGGAATAAACCGTTTTTACCCTTCGAGAGTCCGGCCATTTTCCCTTTACAAAAAACGTATGGCTTTAGAATGGTTTTCCTTTCTACCCGCCGAAATCCTGCCAGAGGAAGTACCCAGCGCAAACGAGGTTATCTATCTTCCGAATTGTGGCAGCATCATTATTAGCACCGAGCAGCCCTACGACTTTGAGAATCCTGAAATGCGTAAGGTGACTGCCGCTATCGAACAAGAGCTGCACCATTTAGGATTGCTGCCTCTTGTGGATCATTTTGGCATTCCTCAAATTAGCGATTTACCCTTTATCAGTCGTGAGCAGCGTCTGAAAGACATGAGTCGGGGAAACGGCGTGTAGGCAAAGAAAATGCGGGAACCTATTGCCCGCACTTTTGTTTTCAGGCTACTAACTACTAGATGCGGTATTACACGGTTTACCGCAGCATAGAATGGTAACCACACCGAATATGGAGAATATGGGACGCTACTCCTCTTTTCCTTGGATAAATACAGAGAAAGAAAGATTTTGAGATTTAAACCTGATATAGTGGATTAACTTTAAATCAGGACAAGGCGACGAAGCCGCAGACAGTACAGATAGTACGGCAAGGCAACGCCGTACTGGTTTAAAGTTAATCCACTATAATTTGCGGATACAGGGATATCCGGATTTATGTTCATCTATCCAAAGAAGGTCATCTGAAACCTGATTTTAAAGTGACACACAGCCACATCAAGAAAAGATACCTGAATTATGCCATTAAAAATTAAGAATTTTTTATCTATTACTGATGCTGAGAGAATCGATTCAGCTTTAAATCAGCCTTGGGCTGGATCGAGCATAGATTGGGATAAGATTAAAGGCGAGAAGCTGCGCATTTCCTTATTTGGAGAAATAACGACAGCATCAATTCATTATGATACTTTTA
>ERZ773021.197-NODE-197-length-40243-cov-30.0623_pt1 | contig 40243 bp, 38 predicted proteins | sample MGYA00511668_ERZ773021 | MGnify/ENA primary metagenome ERZ773021 (study PRJEB29015, sample SAMEA2737961) | human oral metagenome | biome: human oral; feature: human-associated habitat; material: dental | place: China | collected 2032 ... | reverse complement strand
GTTCCATATGAGTCTTTCTAATGAGTAGTTTCGTCGCTTTTCATTATAGGTCATAGGGGACTTTTTGTATACACAAAAATAGCTCCATAACCTCTGCGGTAGTTTTACCCACTACAGAAATTATAGAGCCCAAAAAGTTAGGTGCGCCTAACTTTTTGTTTGAAGAATTTTGAAAATAAGCTATAATAGTGTTTAGAATTAGAAGGAGGTATCTATGAATTCTATAGATCAACAATTTACAGATAAATTATATGCAAATTATGAAGCAACTGCTAAGTATGCTGCAATTGAAAATGCAGTTAGCCACAATGGTTTATTAACATCGCTTGAAAAACGTAGCAGTGCGATTGAAAACAATCCTGTGTTTTCCATTGATTTAACCAAAGATAAAGTCAGCAATCAAAAAGCATCTGGACGTTGCTGGATGTTTGCAGCACTCAATACTTTCCGTCATAAAATGATTGCAGGCTTTCAATTGGAAGAATTTGAATTGTCGCAAGCACATACATTCTTTTGGGATAAATATGAAAAATCCAACTGGTTCTTAGAGCAAGTCTTAGCAACAGCTGACCAAGACTTAACTAGCCGCAAAGTGAAATTCCTCTTAGATACGCCTCAACAAGACGGCGGACAATGGGATATGGTTGTGGCACTTTTTGAAAAATATGGAGTGGTTCCAAAATCAGTTTACCCAGAATCCATTTCATCTAGCAATAGTCGTGAGCTCAACCAATATCTCAATAAATTACTTCGTCAAGATGCACAAATCTTGCGTGACTTGGTTACTAGTGGAGCAAATACAGCAGCTGTCCAAGCTAAGAAAGAAGAGCTTTTACAAGAAATCTTTAATTTCTTAGCAATGTCACTTGGACTCCCACCTCGTACTTTTGATTTTTCTTATCGTGATAAAGACAACAATTTCCACAGTGAAAATGGCTTAACACCACAAGCATTTTACAAAAAATACGTGGATCTTCAATTAGATGATTACGTTTCAATCATCAATGCTCCTACAACTGACAAACCGTACGGTAAATCTTACACTGTTGAGATGTTAGGAAATGTCGTAGGAGCACGCGACGTTCGTTATTTGAATGTTAATATGGAGCGTTTGAAAGAGCTGGCTATTGCTCAAATGCAGGCTGGAGAAACTGTTTGGTTTGGTTCTGATGTCGGTCAATCTAGCAACCGTAAAGCGGGCGTTATGGTTAATAACATGTACGACTTCACATCAAGCATGGATATTGAATTGACACAAGACAAAGCGGGACGTTTGGATTACAGCGAAAGTCTCATGACCCATGCTATGGTCTTGACAGGTGTTGATTTGGATGAAAATGGAAAATCAACAAAATGGAAAGTGGAGAATTCTTGGGGTGACAAGGTTGGAGACAAAGGTTATTTTGTTGCCAGCGATGACTGGATGGACGAGTACACTTATCAAATCGTTGTCCGCAAGGAATTCTTAACAGCAGAAGAACTAGCTGCTTATGAAGCAGAGCCAAAAGTGCTTGCTCCGTGGGATCCAATGGGAGCTTTGGCTAGGAAATAATTAAAAAGAAGCGGGATAAAACTTTGGGACTTAATGAAAATCAAATTGCAAACTAAGAGACGAGCCGTAAGCAGATAAAAAGAGGAGCTTTTGAGATCGCAGATGAAACTGACAAAGTTTGAAGAGATTTTCATAAGGTATAAGACTGCTTCATGGTGGTTTCATCAGGAATTGAAATATTAAAAACACGAACAATCTTATAGCCAGTTATTTACTGGTCTTGATTGTTCGTGTTTTTTAATTTTTACAAAACTCTGATTTGAAGGTGCTAACTTCTAAACGGCTTGGCTTTCAGGAACTTCTTCATTATCAATTTCGTGCGGGAGGAGTGTCTGAATTTCCGCCGCCATTAGGAGAACTTGCAGACGTAGAAGCACTGGGTTCCGTACTTGATGAAGAACTGCTTGATGACTCTTGAGTAGAACTTTCTTGGCTGCTTGAAGAAGATGATGATTCTTCAAGGCTTGAACTGGAAGTAGAATTATAATAATTTCCTTGGTATCTATTAGTGGAATTGGCTAAAAAGACATAATTTCCGCTACGATAAAGACCACTAGGCATCTCCCAGTCCTCAGTTCCGCCTTCAGACAAGTAAGACATCATGGCACGGTAAACATCTGTTGCGACTTTCACGCCATCGTCCAGAACAGGAGTGAGACGATTAGTGTAACCTGTCCATACCGCCATTGAATATTTCTGCGTATAACCAACAAAGAGTTCATCAGGAGTCACAACACTGGAGCCACCATAAGGCTTCGTTAGTTTCGCCAATTCATCATCGGAGTAGTTGGAAGTCCCTGTTTTACCAGCTTGATAGACGCCAGATATAGCTGCATTAGTCCCAGTACCGGAAGTCAGGACGGTTTTTAGCATATTTGTCATCATGTAAGCTGTTGTTTCTTTCATCGCGGTTGTACCTTGATTAGAAAAATCTTTTGAGGTTCCATCGCTAAAGACAACACGACTGACATATTGTGGTTTGTAATAAGTTCCACCATTTGCAAAAGCAGCATAGGCAGCAGCCATTTTTTCACTGCTGGCACCATATTTTCGATCGGATTTTGTCGTGTTACTTGAAATGGCATTTGCATATACCATTTCTGGATAATTAATGCCCAGTCTGCTTAGGAATTTTTTAGACTTGCTGAGTCCGACAGCTTCTAACGTCTTGACAGCTGGAACGTTCCGAGACTCTTGAAGTGCATACTGAATGGTGATGTTTCCAAAATAGCGCATATCCCAGTTGTATACTGGAGTAGTTGTTCCAGGATAATTATAAGGAGCATCACTAATGTAAGTAGCCGTAGAAGTGTAAATACCATTTTCAATGGCTGGAGCGTAATCCGTGATTGGTTTCATGGTTGAACCCCAGTCGCGATTGGTTTCAACCGCTTGGTTAGTACCAAAAGAAACATTTGAAGCTTGATTTCGGGCTCCTAGTTGAGCAATTACCTTACCAGTTGTAGCATCTATAATGGTAGAAGCTACTTGTAATTCATCATCTGGATAAGCAACATATTCATTGCTATTATAAATATTCCAAAGGCGCTCTTGAGCTGCTCTGTTTACGTTTGTATAGACTTCCATTCCTGTCGTCAGCAAGTTATAACCCGTTTCTTCTTGGACTTGCTCAATAACTTGCTTTAAGTAGTTATCCATGTAAGCAGGATAAGAAGCTGAATTTTTCAAGCTTTGTAGACCATCTGTGACGGGCGTATTGACTGCTTTTTCATATTGCTCAGCAGAGATGTATTTGAGTTTATACATTTCTGACAATACAAGATTGCGACGATTTTTAGCAGCTTCTGGTTTTGTATAAGGGTCGTATTGGTTTGGTGCCTGAGGCATCCCCGCCAATAAAGCAGTTTGAGCTAAGCTCAAATCTTTCAAATCTTTGCCGTAATAACTTTTAGCAGCTGTTTGCATACCGTAGTTACCATTTGACATGTAGACCTTGTTTACATAATACGTAATAATTTCTTGCTTAGTGGCTTTCCGCTCTAATTGAACTGCTAACCAGGCTTCTTGAATTTTCCGTGATAGTGTTTGGTCGGCACTTGAAGTGGAGAAGTAGGTCAGTTTAATCAACTGTTGCGTCAACGTTGACCCTCCTTGTCGATTTCCTCTGCGCAGATTATTCAAGAAAGCACCCAAAATACGAACAGAGTCCACGCCGCGATGATTGAAGAAACGGTGGTCTTCAATTGCAACGATAGCTCGTACTAAGTCAGTTGGAATATCACTTGTTGCCGCATTGACCCTTTTTTCAGAACCTAAGTCAGCAATAAGATTGTTTTCACTATCATAGATTTTACTGGAAGTTGTGGCGACTAGCTTCTTTTCTGACAAGGCAGGTGCCTTGTGAACTTGATAGAGAAAAATTCCTCCACCAGCTACAACTCCAAGCATAAATAATGTAATGAGACCGATAGCCACATATTTTGCAGCTGTCAGTAGAGTTTGCTTATTCATTTATTTTACCACCTAGTAAATTTTGTTGAATGATTTCAAGATACGGAATGCTAGGAAGACCATTCTGTGAGATAGAATATCCATGCTTTTGAATGTAGTCAAGTGGCATGGACTTTTTCCCCTTGTCAATCTTGAAAAAGTTAATTAAATAAGGAGCAGGAAGTAGATATGTCGATTTTAAGGCTGAAAAGTGCAATAAAACGAAGCAAATTCCTCCTTGTTTGACGACTTGTTCCATGTGCTTGATTTGATGAGCATGAAAATTTTTCATCGGCATGGAAGCCTTTTGATGTGTTTCTTTTGCTTCAAAATCTATATAATGTCCTTGATAGACACCAGAATAGTCTGTTGTAGAGGCTTGTCGAAAGTAGGCTTCAACAATTTTTGCCCGACTACGTCTGGGATAATCCACTTTTACAATTTGAATAGGGGTCGGTTTTTTGTGAATGACCGCTAAATCGTGACTAAGATAATAATCATTCGTTTCATTGATCATTTTTTCAAACGACATTCCTCGATTCGCAAAGTCAACGGACTTCTTTTTGGGCAGTCTTAATGAATTTCGAGAGGGAACTTTATGTGGATAGTTGACCATATATCTCCTTATTGGTACAATAACATCACTCTATTATAACATAAAAAAGGAAATAAAGGGATAATTTAAGTGGTTAGCGTAGTAGTAGTAGGTTATCGGAATTTTGATTTGGGAATTTTTAATGACAAAGACCCTCGAATCAAGATTATTAAAAAAGCCATTCAGCGAGATTTGAAGCGTTTATTGGAAGAAGGTGTGGAGTGGCTGATTTTCACTGGGAACTTAGGTTTTGAAGTTTGGGCACTAGAGGTCGCAAAAAAATTGCAGCAAGATTACGATTTTCAAATTGCGACGATTTTTACTTTTGAGAATCAAGGTGAAAACTGGAATGAAGCCAATCAAGAAAAATTAAGTCGTTTTAAACAGGTGGATTTTGTTAAATACGCCTATCCACATTATGAAAATCCCAGCCAATTTCGTGATTACAATCACTTTCTACTCAGTAATACAGACGGGGCTTATATTTTTTATGATGAAGAAAATGAAACAAATTTAAAATATCTTTACCAAATGATGAAGAAACAAGAACAATATTTTACCAAACAATTAACATTTGATGACTTGAATGAGGTCGCAGAAAATTTTTCCGAAAATTAGATGTTTAACCTTGATTTTTGCGGTTCATTTTTTATATAATTAAAGTAATGAACGAGAATGGAGAGAGAAATGGCTAGTATTATTTACACACCGAAAGATATTTTTGATCAAGATTTTAAAGTTGGTGTCCGTGGATATAGCAAGGTTGAAGTGGACGAATTTTTAGATGATGTCATTAAAGATTACGAAACGTATGCTGCTTTGGTAAAGGAACTGCGTGAAGAAAATGCTCGTTTGAAAGCAGAACTCGCTAAAAAGTCAAATGAGGCGGCAACTTCCCCTTTGACGCAATCTATCATGGAAACCCCTCAAGCGGCATCTGCTACGCTGACAAATTTTGATATTTTAAAACGCTTAAATCGTTTGGAAAAAGAAGTATTCGGCAAGCAAATCTTAAATAACGAAATATAATAAGTAATGTGCAATTTTTGGATAATCGCGTGAAGAGTTCGTCTTTTCATGAGGAAAGTCCATGCTAGCACGGGCTGTGACGCCCGTAGTGTTTGTGCTAGGTGAAACAATAAGCCTAGGGATGGAAGTATCCGTTACGGCGACTGAAATGGCTAAGTCTTTGATAAGTCAAAATAGGTCTGAAAGTGCCACAGTGACGTAGTTTTTGCGGAAACGCAGGAAGTGGAACGCGGTAAACCCCTCAAGCTAGCAACCCAAACTTTGGTCGGGGCACGGAGTGCGTGGAAACGAACATAGCATTCTGACTGGAAACAGTAGACAGATGATTATCGAAGGAAATGATACCTAGTTATTTCTGGAACAAAACATGGCTTATAGAAAGTTGCATATAGGTTTAGCTAGCGTATTATGCTAGCTTTTATTTTGAGAGGACGAATGAAAACAAAATTCAAGTTGATTGCGACTGCTGCGGCTGGTTTAGAGGCTGTGGTTGGTCGTGAAATTAGAAATCTTGGCATAGAATGTCAAGTAGAGAATGGGCGCGTGCGGTTTGACGGAACTGTTGAAACCATTATTGAAACGAATCTCTGGTTGCGCGCGGCAGACCGCATTAAGATTGTTGTTGGTAGCTTTCCGGCTAAGACCTTTGAGGAATTATTTCAGGGGATTTTTGCTTTGGATTGGGAAAACTATTTGCCATTTGGAGCAAAATTTCCAATTGCAAAAGCAAAATGTGTCAAATCAAAACTTCACAATGAACCAAGTGTGCAGGCTATTTCTAAAAAAGCAGTAGTCAAGAAGCTGCAAAAGCATTATGCACGCCCAGAAAGCGTTCCCTTAATAGAAAATGGGGCGGAGTTCAAGATTGAAGTTTCTATTTTGAAAGACGTGGCAACTGTCTTAATCGATACGACAGGTTCTAGTCTCTTTAAACGTGGCTATCGGGCTGAAAAAGGTGGCGCACCGATTAAAGAAAATATGGCGGCTGCGATTTTGCTCTTATCCAATTGGTATCCAGATAAGCCTTTGATTGATCCGACCTGTGGTTCAGGAACTTTCTGTATTGAAGCAGCTATGATTGGCATGAATATGGCTCCGGGGCTTCATCGCCATTTTGCGTTTGAAGAGTGGAATTGGGTTGATTCAGACTTGATTAGTCATGTTCGCGCTAGAGCTTTAGGACAGATTAAGCAAGACATTCAGCTTGATATTTTAGGGACTGATATTGATGCACGGATGGTAGAGATTGCTAAACGAAATGCCGAAGAAGCAGGTGTTTCTGAGCAGATTGTTTTCAAGCAAATGCGCTTGCAAGATTTGCATACAGACAAGATAAATGGTGTCATTGTTTCCAATCCTCCTTATGGAGAGAGGTTGCTGGATGATGATGCTGTAACCAAGCTTTATCAAGAAATGGGGCAGACTTTTGCGCCACTAAAGACGTGGAGTAAGTTTATCTTGACGAGTGATGAAGCATTTGAAGCAAAATTTGGTAGTCAAGCCGATAAAAAACGCAAACTCTATAATGGGACTTTAAAAGTTGATTTGTACCAATATTTTGGTCAGAGAGTCAAACGCCAAATAGATTAGAAAGGATTTTCCGTGAGTAAAGACGAAAAACATTTGCCAGAACAAGAAGAAAAAGAATCAATTCTTGATTTTGAAACAGCTAAAGAAATGACGATTGGTCAGGCTGCTCGAAAAAGTGAAGAACTTGAAGCAGGAGTGACGGAAGAGGACAATGTACTGGATAAATACATCAAACAGCACCGTCAAGAAATTGAAGCTGGAAAATTTTCGGCTCAATCTGCAGAAGAAATGCCTGAAGCAGAAGATCAAAAACAACTGAGCCAGTTAGACTTGGCAGAATTTATCCAAGAGATGCACGAGGAGGTTCAAGAGGAAGTCCCCCTAGAATCTGCAGAGGTAGCATCTGAGGAGTCTGCCTTTGGTGAAACAGTAGCTGCACTTGCAGCCAGAGAAGCAGAACCGCAAGAAACTTCGGAAGAAAACAGTACACAAACTCCAGAGGAGCTAGAGGCTGAGACAAAAATAATGGAACCAATTCAGCCTGAAATGGATGATATTCCTGTGAGTTCAACTGAGTCAATGGAAAGCTATCCGACTTTTACAGCGCTGGATGAAGAAATGGAAACGGAGAAAGTTCCATTTTATAAAAATAAAAAAGTCGTGTATTCAGCAGTAAGTGTTATTTTACTGGCTTTAATTGGCGGAACAGCTTATCTGTCTTTGAACAAAAAGCAAGCGAAAACAACCACAACTTCAACGAGCCAAACAAGTAAATCTTCTACCACTTCTAGCTCTGAAAATAAGGATTTGAAAGCTTTCAACAACCTTTATGATTCGTTCTTTACGGATGCCAATAAATTGGTTTTGAAAAACAGCAGTTTCGGAAACTTAAACAAACTAAAAGCAGCATTGGAAAAATTAAAAAACACCAACGAGTACAATGTTGCCAAAGCAAAATACGATAGCTTGGTCAAACAAGTTGAGGCTGTTCAAAATGTGAATGCACAATTCACTTCATCAGCTATTACAGATGGTGTTTTAGATACTAAAGCAAAGATTAAGGCTGATGCTAAATTTACAGATGTTACAACTGGAAATACCGACTTGGATAAGGTGTTGAAATCTGCGATTAGCTTAGGAAAGAGTCAACAAACCTCTGCTCCTCAATCTGAGGTTGCAGCTGCACCGTCACAAAGCTCCGCTCAAGCACCTGTAGCAGAACAACCAGCTTCTGTACCAGCGCAAGCAACTGCTCCAGCAGCACCAGCGTCAGGCACGAATTTACAGCGTCAGTTGAGCCGAGTGCCGTACGACCAAACTAAAATTAACGACAGTAATAATCCAGCTTGGAATTTCAATCCTGGTGTGTTAGAAAAAATCTTAGCAACCTCACGGGAACGTGGCTATTTCACAGGAGATAATTATATTCTTGAACGTGTGAATATTATCAACGGAAATGGTTATTACAATTTATTTAGAACGGACGGAACCTACCTCTTTAGTATTAACTGTAAAACGGGTTATTTTGTAGGAAATGGCGCGGGTTACGCAGATGCTTTGGATTATTAGGAAACGTTTTCAAGCAAGATATTAGACACTAAAAATCTTATAGGCTATAATGGGCTTATAAGATTTTTATTTTATTATAAAACTAATTTTGGAGGTAACCCTTATGTCACTTATTGGTAAAGAAATTATCGAGTTTACCGCAGATGCTTATCATGCTGGAAACGGGAAATTTATCACTGTTTCAAATGAAGATCTTAAAGGGAAGTGGAGTGTAGTCTGTTTCTATCCTGCTGATTTTTCATTTGTTTGTCCGACTGAGTTGGAAGACTTGCAAGAGCAGTATGCAGCTCTGAAAGAACTAGGTGTGGAAGTTTATTCTGTTTCAACAGATACTCATTTCACACATAAAGCTTGGCATGATTATTCAGATGCCATTGGAAAACTTGAGTACATTATGATTGGAGATCCATCTCATACCATTTCACTTGGTTTTGATGTGTTAGATGAAAGTGGACTATCTCAACGTGGTACTTTTATCATTGACCCAGATGGTGTTGTTCAAGCGCTTGAAATCAATGCAGATGGTATTGGTCGTGATGCTTCTGTCTTGATTGACAAAATCCATGCCGCACAATATGTACGTAGCCATCCAGGTGAAGTGTGTCCAGCTAAGTGGAAAGAAGGAATTGAAACGCTGACTCCAAGTCTTGATTTAGTTGGTAAAATTTAAGGAGGCTTATATGGCTTTAGATGAAACAATTAAAGCACAACTGAAGCAGTACTTGGAACTTTTAGAATCTGATGTTGTATTTCAAGCGTCTTTAGGTCAAGATGAGCGTTCTGAGCAGGTGCGGGCTTTTCTAGAGGAAATTGTAGCGATGTCTCCTCACTTATCATTGATAAATGTAGCAGCTAGCCGTCAGCCAAGCTTTACCATTGCTCAGGCTGGTCAGACGGGTCGTGTTCAATTTGCAGGTCTTCCCTTGGGGCATGAATTTACATCTTTTGTGCTTGCTTTGCTACAAGTCTCTGGTCGCGCACCAAAAGTAGAAGATGCTGTTATAAAACGAATTCAAGCTATTAAGCAGCCACTTCATTTTGAAACCTATGTCAGCTTGACTTGTCATAATTGCCCAGACGTTGTGCAAGCACTGAATACAATGGCTGTGCTGAATCCAACTATCAGTCACACAATGGTCGAAGGAGGCATGTTTAGACAAGAAGTTGAAGGCAAAAAGATTATGGCTGTCCCAACGGTTTTTCTAAATGGTGAAGAATTTGCGAATGGTCGTATGACAATTGAGCAACTGCTTGACAAGATTTCTGGACCTACTTCAAGTGAGGAATTTGACAAAAAAGAACCATTTGATGTGTTGGTCGTTGGGGGCGGACCTGCAGGAAGCAGCGCAGCTATTTATGCTGCTCGTAAGGGAATTCGTACAGGTATGGTCGTTGAAACTTTCGGTGGACAGGTGATGGAGACAGTTGGTATTGAAAATATGATTGGAACCCCCTATACAGAAGGACCTAAGCTGATGGCGCAAGTAGAAGAACATGCCAAGAAATATCCAATTGATATCATGAAGAATCAACGTGTGAAGAACATTGAGAAAAAGGAATTGATTGAAGTGGAACTTGAAAATGGAGCTGTTCTGAAAGCGAAAACGGCAGTTCTTTCTGTTGGTGCTCGCTGGAGAAATGTTAATGTTCCTGGTGAAGAAGAATTCCGAACAAAAGGTGTAACTAATTGTCCACATTGTGACGGTCCTATTTTTACAGGTAAAAAAGTAGCTGTTATCGGTGGAGGAAATTCCGGTATTGAAGCAGCGATTGACTTGGCTGGTCTGGCAGAGCATGTTTATGTGTTAGAATTTCTACCAACTTTGAAAGCTGATCAAGTGTTGCAAGACAGGGTACAGCAACTTAAAAACGTGACAGTTCTAACCAATGTAGCAACAAAAGAAATTCATGGTTCCGATCAAGTTGAAGCTATTACTTATCTCGATCGTGCGAATAATGAAGAACATAAAATCGAACTCAGCGGTGTCTTTGTTCAAATTGGTCTTTTACCAAATACAGACTGGCTCAAAGATAGTTCAGTTGCTCTCAATGAACGTGGTGAAATTATTGTTGACAAACATGGTGCAACAAATGTGCCAGGAATTTTTGCGGCTGGTGATTGCACTGATAGTGCTTATAAGCAAATCATTATTTCAATGGGGTCAGGAGCGACAGCAGCTCTTGGAGCGTTTGATTATTTGATTCGTCAATAAAAAAAAACGAGCAGGAGAATTTGCATTTCCTGTCCGTTTTTTTATTTTACACAAGATGACGCTCAAAAGCATCATCGGAAATGCCTTTCTCTAAGACCAGTTTGCACCATTCTTTGGCAGAAAAGAGACTGTGATCTTTGTAATTGCCACAAGATTCAATAGTTGTACCAGGGACATCTTCCCAAGTGGTTGCTTCAGCAATTTCCTCTAGAGAAGCTTTAATGACTTTAGCAATTTCAGTTGAGCTATGTTGACCCCACATAATCATGTGAAAGCCGGTACGGCAACCAAAAGGCGAACAATCAATCATACCATCAATACGAGTACGAATGAGCTTAGCTAGCAGATGTTCAATCGTATGAAGTCCAGCGGTCGGAATGGCATCTTCATTAGGCTGTACTAGACGAACATCAAAGTTGGAAACGATGTCCCCTTTAGGTCCCACCTCTTCGCCAATCAAGCGTACGTAGGGGGCTTTGACAATCGTGTGATCTAACTCAAAACTGTCAACAATGACTTCTTTGACCATAAATAGAACTCCTTTTGCTTTTAATAAATTATACCATATTTTGCTCTAGCAAAGAAAAAATTTCTACTTAACAAAGCCTGTCAGGAAAAAGGATTTGCAAAAAAGAATGTGAAAACAGTCACGTATTTGTAAGAATTTAGTTTGTGAAAAATTGATTTTTATGATAAAATAATTAAGAATTTTACAATTCAATATCAATAATTTGAGGTAAAAACATGGAAATGATTTTTGCAGGTGTTTTTGCCGTCATCATTGGTTTAGTCATTGGATATGTAAGTATCGCAGCTCGCATGAAATCAGCGAAAGAAGCTGCGGAACTTACTCTTTTAAATGCTGAACAAGAAGCAACTAATTTACGTGGACAAGCTGAGCGCGAAGCGGATTTGTTATTAAAAGAAGTGAAGCGCGAAAGTAAATCCCTTAAAAAAGAAGCACTGTTAGAGGCAAAAGAAGAAGCCAGAAAATATCGAGAAGAAGTTGAGGCAGAATTTAAATCTGATCGTCAAGAATTGAAGCAATTGGAAAGTCGTTTGACAGAACGTGCGACAAGTCTTGATCGTAAAGATGACAATTTGACCAGCAAAGAAAAAACACTCGAACAGAAAGAACAAAGTATTTCTGATAGAAACAAAAACCTTGAGGCGCGTGAAAACAAACTGACAGAGTTGGAGCAACATAAAGAAGCAGAATTAGAACGTGTTGCTGCACTCTCACAAACTGAAGCCAGAGATATCATTCTCACTCAGACTGAAGATAAGCTATCAAAGGAAATTGCGACGCGTATTCGTGAAGCAGAGCAAGAAGTCAAAGAACGTTCTGATAAGGTGGCAAAGGATATTTTAGTTCAAGCCATGCAACGGATTGCAGGTGACTATGTTGCGGAGCAAACCAATTCAACAGTTCATCTGCCGGATGATACGATGAAGGGGCGCATTATTGGACGTGAAGGGCGGAATATTCGAACCTTTGAAAGTTTAACGGGTATTGATGTCATTATTGACGATACACCAGAAGTGGTGACTTTATCTGGTTTTGACCCTATTCGACGTGAAATTGCACGCATGACAATGGAAGCCCTGTTAAAAGACGGTCGTATCCACCCGGCTCGCATTGAAGAATTAGTAGAGAAAAATCGTCTGGAAATTGACCATAAGATTCGTGAATATGGTGAAGCAGCGGCTTATGAAATCGGTGCACCAAACTTACATCCGGATTTGATGAAGATTATGGGACGCTTACAGTTCCGTACATCTTATGGACAAAATGTATTGCGTCATTCTGTTGAAGTTGCTAAGTTATCTGGAGTCATTGCAAGTGAGCTTGGAGAAAATGCTAACTTAGCTCGCCGTGCAGGCTTCCTTCACGATATTGGCAAAGCCATTGACCGTGAAGTGGAAGGTAGCCACGTAGAAATTGGAACAGAATTGGCTCGTAAGTATAAGGAACATCCAATTGTGGTCAATACAATTGCCAGTCATCATGGTGATGTAGAACCGGAAAGTGTGATTGCAGTTATTGTTGCAGCAGCTGATGCGCTTAGTGCGGCTCGTCCAGGTGCTCGCAGCGAATCCCTTGAAAGCTATATCAAGCGCCTGCAAGACTTGGAAGAAATTGCCAATAGTTTTGAAGGTGTGAAAAATAGTTTTGCTTTACAAGCGGGTCGTGAGATTCGGATTATGGTCAATCCTGGTCAAATCAAAGACGATAAGATTACTATTTTGGCTCATGATGTGCGTGAAAAGATTGAGAATAACCTCGAATATCCAGGTAATATCAAAGTGACGGTCATTCGGGAAATGCGTGCTGTGGATTATGCCAAATAGACATTACTAAGAATGAATGTTTATCTAGCTAATGTATAATTTTAGGCAAGTAAGAGTGACTTGCATTGTTTTCTCAAAAAACAAGCATCTACCTATGCTAAAAAGCAGTTGAAAAAATACTGCTTTTTTGTTACACTAGATAGAAAGACAATGAAGGAGATATGATGGCGGATCGTGGCTTGTTAATCGTTTTTTCTGGTCCCTCAGGTGTGGGGAAGGGAACGGTTCGACGTGAGATTTTTGAAAGCTCAGACAATCAGTTTCAATACTCTGTGTCCATGACAACTCGTGCTCAGCGTCCTGGTGAAGTAGACGGGATTGACTATTTTTTCCGTACGCGAGAAGAGTTTGAGGAGTTGATTCGGCAAGGTCAGATGTTAGAGTACGCAGAGTATGTTGGCAACTACTATGGAACTCCTTTGACCTATGTGAATGAAACTTTAGATAAAGGGATTGATGTTTTCCTTGAGATTGAAGTTCAAGGGGCGCTTCAGGTGAAGAAAAAAGTGCCGGATGCTGTCTTTATCTTTTTGACACCACCTGATTTGGCAGAATTGCAAGATCGCTTAGTGGGACGTGGAACAGATAGCGCAGAGGTGATTGCCAAACGCATTGCCAAAGCAAGAGAAGAAATTGCTCTCATGCGCGAATATGACTATGCGATTGTCAATGATGAAGTTCCGTTAGCGGCTGAGCGTGTCAAGCGCGTCATTGAAGCAGAGCATTTCCGCGTGGAACGTGTCATAGGTTACTATCAAGATATGCTGTCAGAACAACTTTCAGTAAGATAAGAATTTAGAAATTAGGTACAAGATTATGATGTTAAAACCTTCAATTGACACCTTGCTTGATAAGGTGCCTTCAAAATACTCCTTGGTGATTCTTGAAGCAAAACGTGCTCATGAATTGGAAGAAGGAGCAGCTCCGACTCAAGAGTTTAAGTCCGTCAAATCGACACTTCGTGCTTTAGAAGAAATCGAATCTGGCAATGTCGGGATTCACCCAGATCCTGAAGGCAAGCGAGAAGCAGTTCGTCGACATGCTGAGGAAGAACGCTTGCGCAGAGAAGAAGAAGAACGTAAAATCAAAGAACAAATTGCGAAGGAAAAAGAAGAGGGTGAAAAGATTTAAGGTTGGGTCAGCTCAATCTTATTTTTTCTTTTAATGAGAAGTGAGAGGTGGTGAGAATGTGCAACTTGCAAAAGTCATTGTGGATGTCCCTTTAATGCAGACTGATAAACCTTACAGTTATGCGGTTCCGAAAGAATTTTCAACTATGCTAGAAGTTGGGATGCGTGTGCATGTGCCTTTTGGGAAAGCCAATCGCTTGATTCAAGGGATTGTCGTAGAGCTAACAGAAGAAACGACACCAGAATTGAAAGAGATTGCAGAGGTTTTGGACTTTACGCCAGTTTTAAATGAAGAGCAACTGTGGTTGGCAGAAGAATTGAGAAAATCTGTCTTTTCTTACAAAATTTCAATTTTAAAAGCTATGTTGCCGGGATTTTTGAATTCTAGCTATGATAAGATTCTCCATGCGCAACCTTCTTTGAATGAAGAAGATCGACTGCTTATTTTTGGCAATGCAGAGCAGCAACATTTCTCATCGCTTGATAAAGAGCTGCAAGCTAAGGTAATGCGTTTGACACGGCAAGGGGTGATTCAGGTAGAATACCAAGCGATAGATCAAAAGCATATTAAAACAGAAAAATGGTATCAAGTTAATCAAGGAATTTTGGAGCAGCTAGTCATTCCCCAACGGGCGAAAAAAAAGCAAGCCTTGCGAGACGTTTTGCAAGGTCAGACTGACATGTACCGTTTGACGGATTTGAAAGAGCATTTTTCAAGAGAGGTCATTCATTATTTTGTGGAGCAAGAGGCTGTACAAATCATCGAAAAAGAAGTTAGTCGTTCTGAGGCTTATTTTGAAAATGTTGCAACGGATTCTGCACTGGTGCTAAATGAAGAGCAAGGAGCTGCGGTTCAAGCTATCACGCAGCAAATCGGGCATGGTGGTAAGCCATTTCTACTAGAAGGAGTGACAGGTAGCGGTAAGACAGAGGTTTATTTGCAAGTCATTCAAGAGGCGCTCAGCCGTGGCAAGACAGCCATTATGTTAGTGCCTGAAATTTCCTTGACACCACAAGTTACCAATCGTTTTATTGAGCGTTTTGGAAAGAAAGTTGCCATTCTTCACTCAGGCCTTTCAAATGGGGAAAGGTACGATGAATGGCGCAAAGTTGAGCGAGGAGAAGCGCAAGTTGTTGTTGGTGCTCGTTCTGCTATTTTTGCTCCGTTAAAAAATATTGGTGCAATTATCATTGATGAAGAGCATGAAGCGAGTTACAAGCAAGACTCTAATCCACGCTATCATGCACGAGATGTCGCTTTACTACGTGCAAAGTACAATCAAGCCGTTCTGGTGTTGGGGTCGGCGACGCCGAGTTTAGAAAGCAGAGCGCGAGCTGGAAAAGGTGTGTATCACTTTTTGCAATTGACCAAGCGAGCCAAGCCGCAAGCTCAGATTCCTGAAGTGGAAATTGTGGATTTTCGTGATTGTATTGGGCAAAATGAGGCTAGTAATTTCACTCCGGTTCTGTTAGAGGCAATCCAAGATCGACTAGATAAGAAAGAACAGGTTGTTTTGATGTTGAATCGACGTGGCTATTCTAGTTTTGTCATGTGTCGTGAATGCGGAACGGTTGATACCTGTCCAAACTGCGATATTTCCTTGACCTTGCATATGGATACGAAAAGTATGAATTGTCACTATTGTGGTTTCTCAAAAGGGATTCCTCATACTTGTCCGAATTGCTCCAGTCGGAGCATTCGATACTATGGAACTGGGACACAAAAAGCCTACGATGAATTAGCAGAAGTCTTTCCGCAAGCTCGAATTTTGAGAATGGATGTTGATACCACTCGTAAAAAGGGCAGTCACGAACAAATCTTAAAAGAATTTGGTGAAGGGCGTGCAGATATTTTACTGGGAACGCAGATGATTGCAAAGGGACTGGATTTCCCGAATGTCACTCTCGTTGGAGTGCTCAATGCAGACACGGCTTTGAATTTGCCAGATTTTCGTTCATCTGAGCGCACCTTTCAACTCTTAACTCAGGTTGCTGGGCGTGCAGGACGAGCTGAAAAGGAAGGTCATGTGATTATTCAAAGTTACAATCCGAAGCATTATGCGATTACTTTTGCGAAAAATCAGGATTATGAGGGCTTTTATGCTTATGAAATGAGTATTAGAAAGCAGTTGGCCTATCCACCTTATTATTTTACGGTGGGTCTTACCTTGTCTCATAAAATAGAAGCAGAGGTCGTCAAAAAGTCATACGAAGTCTTGAATATGATACGTTCTGGCTTGTCAGATAAGGTTCAGATATTGGGACCAACTCCTAAGCCGATTGCCCGCACTCACAATCTCTATCACTATCAATTGATTATTAAATACCGTTTTGAAGAACACTTGCAAGATGTGTTGAATCAGATTTTGGATTGGACGCAAGAAAAGGTCAATAAAGACTTACGCTTGAGTATTGATCATGAGCCACAAAGTTTTATGTAGCCTTATTTTTAGCCTTTTTTAAAGAAATACACGACTTCTTCTGATATAATAGTAAAAAAGAATGTGAGGAAACCATGACAAACATTATTTTTATGGGAACGCCAGATTTTTCTGCAACGGTGCTTAAAGGATTGTTGGAAAGCAAACAGTACGAGATTTTGGCAGTTGTAACCCAGCCAGATCGCGCAGTAGGGCGCAAAAAAGAAATCCGCATGACGCCTGTTAAAGAACTGGCTTTAGACTATGGTTTACCCGTCTATCAGCCAGAGAAATTGTCTAAAAGTGCTGAATTAGATAGTTTGGTGAATTTAAACGCTGATGGGATTGTCACAGCAGCGTTCGGTCAATTTCTACCAAGCAAATTGCTAGATTCGGTCTGTTTTGCCGTCAATGTGCATGCGTCGTTGTTACCCAAATACCGCGGAGGAGCTCCCATTCACTACGCCATTATCAACGGTGACAAAGAAGCCGGTGTGACTATTATGGAAATGGTTAAAGAGATGGATGCGGGGGATATGATTGCGCATCGAGCGATTCCTATTGAGGAAACAGACAATGTTGGGACGATGTTTGAAAAGTTAGCACTTGTAGGACGCGACTTGTTGCTGGACACTTTGCCGAGCTATTTGTCTGGGGATATAAAGCCTGTTCCGCAAGACAAAAATCAAGTGACCTTTTCACCAAATATTTCACCAGAAGAGGAGAGAATTGACTGGACCAAGACCAATCGACAAATTTTTAATCAGATTCGAGGCATGTATCCGTGGCCAGTAGCACACACACTTTTAAATGGAGAACGTTTTAAAATTTACGAAGCCACTCCAGTAGAAGGAGCTGGTCAATCAGGAGAAATTCTTGCTATCGGTAAAAAGGAATTGATTGTAGCAGCTGGTGAGGGCGCACTTTCTCTGAAAACAGTGCAGCCAGCTGGAAAGCCCAAAATGGCTATCGTTGATTTTCTGAATGGTCTGGGACGGCAATTATCAGTAGGTGATTTCTTTGGTCAATAAAACAAAAACAGCGCGGCAAACGGCTCTTGCAGTTTTAGAAGCAGTTTTTTCAGAAGGAGCTTATTCCAATATTGCTCTCAACCAGGCTTTGCTAGAAGTGCCTTTAAGTTCTGCAGACAAAGGACTTGTAACAGAAATCGTATATGGTACCGTTGCACGTAAAATCACTTTAGAATGGTATTTGTCTCATGTTATTAAAGATCGAGATAAGTTAGATTCTTGGCTTTATATTCTCTTGTTGATGAGCTTGTATCAGATACTGTATCTTGATAAAATTCCGGCGCATGCGGTCGTCAATGAAGCGGTAGAACTGGCTAAGGCACGAAAAAAGGGAAGCGAAAAGTTCGTCAATGCAGTGCTGCGAAGACTATTGCGGAACGGAGTGGCAGACATAGGCAGTATTAAGCGTAAAAACAAACGCTATTCTATTCAGTATTCTCTGCCAGTTTGGTTGGTTAAAGTGCTGATTGAAGAGTACGGTGAAAAACGAGCTCTAGCCATTTTTGAGAGTTTATTTCTTCGGAATAAAGCCAGTGTTCGAGTGGTGGATTTAAGCCGTAAAGAAGAGTTGAAACAAGTGTTGCAGGCAGAAGATTCGCTATTAGCTCCGAGTGCGCTGGTGAAAAACCACGGTCATTTTGCAGGGCATGCCTTGTTTGAAGAAGGAGCTATTACTATTCAAGACGAGTCTAGCCAATTGGTTGCGCCAAGTCTTGAATTGCGCGGCGATGAAAAAGTGCTAGATGCATGCAGTGCGCCGGGTGGTAAAACCATGCACATTGCTTCTTACTTAACGACAGGGCAGGTCACGGCATTAGATCTCTATGAGCATAAGTTGGCTCTGATAAAAGAAAATGCACAGCGCTTAGGTATGGCAGATAAAGTGATTACGAAAAAGCTAGATGCGAGAAAGGTTTTTGAAACTTTTGGGGCAGATGCCTTTGATAAAATTTTAGTCGATGCACCATGTTCAGGAATTGGCTTGATTCGACGGAAACCAGATATTAAATACAATAAAGAAAATGCAGATTTTGCCTCGTTGCAAAAAATTCAGCTTGAGATACTGGATAGTGTTTGTCAAAGCTTGCGAAAAGGTGGTATAATAACTTACAGTACCTGTACGATTGTTTCGCAAGAAAATTTTCAAGTTGTTGAGCAGTTTTTAACAGCTCATCCAGATTTTAAACAGGTAAAACTAGAACATAATAGACAGGATATTCTAAAAGATGGCTGTATTTTAATTACGCCAGAATTGTATGGAAGTGACGGATTTTTCATCAGTCAATTCAAACGAATATCCTAAAGGAGGAAACTGACAGTATGGAAATTTCATTATTAACAGATGTTGGTCAGAAGCGTACAAATAATCAAGATTATGCCAATCAATTTGTTAATCGTGCCGGTATGACAATGGTTCTTTTAGCAGATGGGATGGGAGGTCACCGTGCCGGTAATATTGCTAGTGAAATGGCAGTAACAGATCTCGGTGCTGCTTGGGTGGACACTCAAATTGATTCCATTAACGGTGTCCGTGAGTGGTTCGCAGAACATCTCGAAACAGAAAATCAAAAAGTTCACCAATTTGGTCAAGATGAAGAATATAAAGGCATGGGAACGACGCTTGAAGCCTTAGCAATTATTGGTAATCAAGCAATTTATGCTCATGTAGGGGATTCTCGTATTGGTTTGGTGCGTGGTGACAGTTATAAGCAGTTGACAAGCGACCATTCTTTGGTGAATGAATTGCTCAAAGCAGGACAAATTACGCCTGAGGAAGCAGAACGTCACCCACAACGCAACATCATCACGCAATCAATCGGTCAAAGAGGCGAAGTGCAGCCTGATGTTGGCATGATTAGCTTAGAAGATGATGATTACATTATTTTGAATAGCGATGGTTTGTCCAATATGATTTCAGAAAGTGAAATTTATGATATTATGACAAGTGATATTGCTCTTTCAGAAAAAGCGGAAACCTTGATTCGCTTTGCAAATAATGCAGGCGGTCTGGACAATATTACAGTTGCCCTGGTTCATTATCATAAGGAGGATGCAGAATGATTCAAGTCGGCAAGATATTTGCCGGACGATATAGAATCATCAAACAAATTGGTCGAGGAGGCATGGCAGATGTCTACTTGGCGAAAGACTTGATTTTAGACGGGGAAGAAGTCGCGGTTAAGGTTCTAAGAACCAATTACCAGACAGATCCGATTGCTGTAGCACGTTTTCAAAGAGAGGCGCGAGCCATGGCAGATTTGGATCATCCTCATATTGTCCGGATTACCGACATTGGAGAAGAAGAAGGCCAGCAATATCTAGCAATGGAGTATGTGGCTGGACTTGACTTGAAACGCTATATCAAAGAGCATGCTCCTTTGTCCAATGAAGAAGCGGTGCGAATAATGGGACAAATCCTTTTGGCGATGCGTTTGGCGCACACGCATGGGATTGTTCACCGTGATTTGAAACCTCAAAATGTCCTTTTAACTCCAGATGGCGATGCAAAAGTAACGGACTTTGGAATTGCAGTAGCTTTTGCAGAAACGAGCTTAACGCAAACCAACTCTATGTTGGGATCTGTACATTATCTATCACCAGAACAAGCGCGTGGTTCAAAAGCGACCGTTCAGAGCGATATTTATGCCATGGGGATTATTTTCTATGAAATGCTGACAGGACATATCCCTTATGATGGAGATAGTGCTGTTACGATTGCCCTACAACATTTCCAAAAGCCCCTACCGTCCATTATTGCTGAAAATCCAAACGTTCCACAAGCATTGGAAAATGTAGTCATCAAGGCAACGGCAAAAAAATTGACGGATCGTTATCAGTCAGTTGCAGAAATGTATGTGGATTTATCAAGCTGCTTATCTGCTGACCGTCGAAATGAGAAAAAGCTAGTTTTTGATGACACTGCTAAAGCAGACACAAAGACACTGCCGAAAGTATCACAAAATACCTTGACTTCTGCGACGAAGTCAACACCTGCTCCTACAAAAGAAGTAGTCAGTAGTAAGCCTACGCCAAAAGCAAAAAAGAAGCGCCGTTTAAGAACACGCTATAAAGTTTTGTTATCAGCGGTGGTTTTAGTCATCGTAGCTCTGGTGGCTTTAGTCTATTTGAGTCCGTCAAATGTAAAAATCCCAGATGTTACTGGAAAAACTATTGCCCAAGCACGTTCTGCAATCGAAACTGCAGGTTTGAAAGTTGGCAAGGAAAAAGACGAATACAGTGATTCTGTTAAAAAAGATTCAGTTATTCGCACCAATCCAGAAGCGGGAACGCAACGTCGTGAGGGCAGTACGGTGGATCTGATTGTCTCAAAAGGGACTAAAACTTTTATTATGGAAGATTATAAAGGTCAGAAAAGAGCAGATGCTATCAACAATCTGGTACAAAAATACAAGGTTTCAAAAGGCTTAATTAAAACAGAAGAAGTTGAAAGTAGTGAGTATGCGGCAGGAACAGTTGTTGATCAAACACCAGCAGCAGGCAGCACTTATGATTTGACTTCAAAGACACGTATTACGTTAAAAGTAGCGAAGTCCGTTTCAAGTGTCACGATGCCAAGCTATATCGGCTCAACCTATGAATTTGCTTATAATAATTTGACGGAAGTGATTGGTATTCAAGGTGCGAATATTGAAAAACGTACGGTTACAACAGCTCCAGCGAGTACACAGGCAAATACAATTATCAGACAAACCCCAGAAGCTGGTCAGTCTTTGAATTTGAAGAGTGATCGCATTGTCTTATATGTATATGAGCCAAAAACCGAAGATTCTTCAACATCTGAAAGTAGTTCACAATCTGATAGCAGCTCAGATAAAACCAGCCCATCCTCTAGCAGTTCGTCAGCTAGTGGTAATGATGGAAGCAGTTCAAAAACGCCAGACACAAGTGCTAGTGCAAGCAATTAAACAAGTGAGAGGATAAAGTCGTAGTTTTTAACCGATTTTCCCTCACTTTTTTTGCGCTCGTTTTACAGCATTGATAAACGTTGTTTCTGATTAATCAAGTTTATCCAGTATATTGTAAATAAACATGTTAATTTCTAGGACTACATACTAGAACCTGAAAAAATTTAGTTCCATTTCATTGCTTTATTTTCATACCTTAGCCGGAGGAATTTTTGTAAGTTTTTGATACAATAGAGTAAGAAAGGTATCAAGGCTATGAGAAAGATCCAATTTTTTATCTTTGTTGAATCTATTCTACTGACATTTGCATTAGTGACCATTTTGTCTGGTCATTTTTCGCGTGTTATTCTTTTTTTGGTGCTCTTCTTGCTATTGCTCTATTATTATTTTGGAAAACAAAGAGGAAATTTTCTGCTAGTAACCTCTACCATACTGCTTTTTTTCATTATTATGCTCAATCCTTATGTTATTGCCGCCTTGCTCTTTGCGGTCATTTATGGCATGATTGTAGCTTATCCTTATATTTATAAAGAAAATGGGGTGACAACTCTCATCTTTGATGATGTAGTAGAACAAAAACGTGAAAAAAATCAATGGTTGGGAAATCTTCATCATTTTGGTTCATCGGATACCTGTCGATTTGATGACATCAATCTTTTCCGTCTCATGGGGAAAGATACGATTCATTTGGAACAAGTCATTATCACAAACCATGACAATGTGATTATTTTGCGAAAATTTTTCGGAAATACAAAAATCATCGTGCCAGTTGATGTGGCAGTCAGCCTGAAAGTGAATAATCTATATGGTGAATTGCAGTTTTTAGATCAACCTGTCTATGAATTGCGAAATGAAAGTATCGGCCTAACGACACCGGACTTCAAGCGAGCACATAAAAGCGTCAAAATTGTCCTGTCAACGTTTGTAGGGAATGTTGAGGTGGTTCGCAAATGAAAAAAGTCTACTACCTTTTGATTAGCTTTTATTCCCTACTCATTTTAGGAATCATTATTCATTATATTTTTAGTCTATTTAATTTTGACTGGCAACTGATTTTTAGTAATGTAGAGCGGCTAGAAAAATTTAGTTTCTTTGTAATTGTGCTGACTTTATCTCTGACAATGCTGATGATTTTAGGTGTTAAAGTGATTCAAACGGTCACTTTGTCGACCATTCAGACAAACTTGAAAAATGTTTTAGAAGGTCGAGAATTGCAAGAAATTCATCAGCCTGAAATTGATGCCTCTTTTCGGGAGGTTTCAGAGAAATTGACTCATTTGACAGAAAATCTGCAAAAGTCAGAGAACCGTGCCCTGCAAAATGAGGAGACGATTATTGAGAAAGAACGCAAGCGAATTGCGCGTGACTTACATGATACGGTCAGTCAAGAGCTTTTTGCTGCTAATATGATTTTGTCAGGTGTGACAGGTCAAGTGGAGAACTTAGATACGGATAGCTTATCAAAACAATTGACAGGCGTATCAGGAATTTTAAATACTGCCCAAAGGGATTTGCGTATCTTGCTTCTACATTTGAGACCGACAGAGTTGGAAGGGAAGAGCTTAGTTGAAGGGCTGAACCTCATCTTGAAAGAGCTATCAGATAAAAGCGATATTGAGGTGAGTTTTCACCATGATGTTCAAAAATTACCGAAACAGATTGAGGAGCATATTTTTAGAATTGCTCAGGAAATTATCAGTAATACGCTCCGTCACGCTAATGCGAATCATTTAGATGTTTATTTGTATCAAATTCGGAATGAATTGCAGTTGAAAATGACAGATGATGGGATTGGCTTTGAGCATACCTCGTCTGATGAATTGAGCTATGGTTTGAAAAATATGGAAGAAAGAGTAAATGACATGGCAGGAACAATGCAGATTTTAACCGCTCCGAAGCAGGGAGTGGCAATTGACATTCGTGTGCCATTATTGAAAGGAGCTTAGGATGCAGATTTTATTAGTAGATGACCATGAAATGGTAAGACTTGGCTTGAAAGGTTATTTGGATTTACAAGACGATGTGGATGTAGTGGCAGAAGCTTCAAATGGTCGCGAAGGAGTTGAAAAAGCTTTGGAGTTGCACCCAGATGTGATTATGATGGACATTGTCATGCCTGAAATGAATGGGATTGAAGCAACTCTGGCTATTTTAAAAGAATGGCCTGAAGCTAAAATTCTCATTTTGACTTCTTATTTGGATAATGAAAAAATTTATCCAGTTTTAGATGCGGGTGCTAAAGGATATATGCTCAAAACTTCTAGTGCTGATGATATTTTACGAGCGGTCCGAAAAGTAGCTAAGGGTGAACTTGCCATTGAAACAGAGGTCAGCCAAAAAGTGGAATATCATCGAAATCATATTGAATTGCACGAAGATTTGACCGCGCGTGAGCGAGATATTTTAGGACTACTGGCAAAAGGTTATGAAAATCAACGCATAGCAGATGAGTTATTTATTTCTTTAAAGACAGTGAAAACACATGTGTCCAATATCTTATCAAAGCTAGAAGTGAGCGATCGTACACAAGCTGTTGTTTATGCTTTCCAACATCACCTTGTCCCGCAAGATGACATTTAGTGGTATAATAGAAAAACAGAATAATTGCTAGAGGGAGATTATGGACGCAAAATTAAAGTATAAAGCCCAAAAAATCAAAATCGTCTTTTTCGATATTGATGATACGTTGCGAGTGAAAGATACTGGCTATATTCCGGAATCTATCAAAACGGTGTTTAAACAGCTAAAAGAAAAAGGAATTTTGACAGGAATTGCTTCAGGGAGAGGGATTTTTGGTGTAGTGCCAGAGCTGAAAGCATTGCAGCCTGATTTTTTTGTCACCTTGAATGGGTCCTATATTGAAGATAAAGCAGGAAAGGTTATTGCGCAAACCCCGATTGATCGAAATTTAGTAAAAACTTATATCGCTTGGACGAAGGAAGTTGGGATTGACTTTGGCCTCGTTGGTAGTCATGAGGCAGCGCTTTCGACGCGAACACCGCTTATTGATGAAGCCATTGATATTGTTTATCCTAATTTACCTATTCAGCCGGCTTTTTATCAAGACCACAATGTTTATCAGATGTGGACATTTGAAGATATCGGAGATAGTTTGCAATTACCAAAAGACTTGGGAGAACATCTGCGCTTGGTTCGCTGGCATCCGCATTCATCAGATGTTGTTTTGACCAATGGCTCAAAAGCAACAGGAGTTGCAGCAGTTACAGAATATCTAGGATTGAAATCTGAAAATGTCATGGTTTTCGGAGACGAGCTTAATGATTTAGAATTGTTTGATTATGCAGGTATCAGTATTGCTATGGGCATTTCACATAAAAAAATAAAAGCCAAGGCTGACTTTGTGACAAAAAAAGTAGAAGAAGATGGTATTTTTTATGCTTTGGAGGAATTAGGAATGATAGAAAAAGAATTACATTTTCCACAAGTAACGATGGAAACAGCAGAAGGACCGAAAGCGACTATTAAAACCAACCACGGTGATTTGAAATTTCAATTATTTCCAGAACAGGCACCGAAGACGGTAGCGAATTTTATCGCTTTGTCAAAGAATGGCTACTATGATGGCGTGATTTTCCACCGCATTATCAAGGACTTCATGATTCAAGGTGGTGATCCAACTGGTACGGGTATGGGTGGCGAATCTATTTATGGAGAAAAGTTTGAAGATGAATTTTCTCCGGAACTGTACAATATCCGTGGTGCACTTTCGATGGCCAATGCTGGTCCGAACACAAATGGCAGTCAATTTTTTATTGTGCAAAACAGCAAGATTCCTTATGCACAAAAGGAATTGGAACGTGGTGGTTGGCCGACACCAATTGCTGAGATCTATGCAAGCAATGGTGGAACGCCGCATTTGGATCGCCGGCATACTGTATTTGGGCAATTGCTAGACGAAGCTTCTTATCAAGTGTTAGATAAGATTGCGGCAGTTGAAACTGGTGCAATGGATAAACCGCTTGAGGATGTCGTGATTGAAACCATTGAAATTGAGGATTGAGATGAAAATTGGTGAAAAACTAAAAGGCCGAATTACTGGTATTCAGCCTTATGGTGCTTTTGTAGAACTAGAAACGGGTGCCATGGGATTGATTCATATCTCAGAAATTCGGACAGGCTATATCGAAAATATCCATGAAATTCTTCATGTTGACGATCAGGTCTTGGTGCAAGTGATGGACTATGATGAATTTTCAGACAAGGCTAGTTTGTCAATGAGAACTCTGGAAGAAGAGAAGCATCATTTGCCTAAACGCCATCGCTTTTCAAATGACCGTTACAAGATTGGTTTTGCACCGCTCGCTAAAAATTTGCCGACTTGGACCAAGGAAGCAATGGATTTTCTGAATCAATCAAAAGAAGAAACCAAATGACAAGAATTGTGATATTTTCACATAAAAGACCCCCTCAATAAGAGAGCATTGTATCTTATTGAGGGGGTTATTTATTCTCATGCATTTTCAGGTGGATATCAATTCTGTATTCTTTGTTCAAACCACTATCACATTAAAGCATATTCATCTGGCAGCATGATGGTTTCTTTGCCATTATTGTCAGTCACAAAGATTTCTCGTGGAAAAAATGGATCGAAAGCGTCATTAAAATCAAAAGAGACAGTAGTTGACAGACTTGCTTCGGAAAATCGAAATGTTAATTTTCCTTGATGGTTGATGAGTTCGAATCGAAGAAGTTCATCTAATTCAAACACACCTTTTAAAAAATTATCAATGATGTACCAGAAAGAATCAATAATGTCATCTGGCAAACTTGTTACAACACCAAAGCTGGCATAACGTCCACGTGTATTTGTAAAAGCCATTGTTTCTTCCTTTCTGTGCTCATTCATCAAAGTATTTTCTATATGATACATAAAATAAGCTTGAATTGCAAGAAATTGTTCTTTGAAAATCAAAAAGGACCAGAGGTCCCTTGACAACTTTAGCGATTCTTTAGCTCTACATAACGTTTGTACCAAATATTGACATAGGCTTGTGAAAAAGGTCCACGCTCATTATTAATCCAGTCTACTAAGATTTTCACATTCTCCTTGAGAATGTGATCTAAATCATTGGAATAGTTCATTTGCCGCTTGTGGCGCTCGTATTCATCTACATCTAGCAATCGCTTTTCACCATTGGTGAAGACTTTGACATCTAAATCGTAATCTATGTATTTCAATGCTTCTGCATCAAGATAATAGGGGCTGGCTAGATTGCAATAGTAGGAAATCCCATTTTCGCGGATCATAGCGATAATGTTAAACCAATATTTTTTATGAAAATAGACAATAGCTGGCTCACGTGTCACCCAACGCCGCCCGTCACTTTCTGTGACCAAGGTATGGTCGTTGACACCAATAATGGCGTTTTCAGTTGTTTTTAGTACCATGGTGTCGCGCCAAGTGCGGTGCAGACTTCCATTATGCTTATAACTTTGAATTGTAATAAAGTCGCCTTCTTTTGGAAGCTTCATAATCTACCAACTTTCTACAATTTATCAGGTTATCGCTTTTATTGTAACATATTTTCATGAAAAAACATAAATAAACCTTACATTTTTTATAGATATTCTTTGAGAGCGCTCGCAATATCAGAAAAATCAAAGCCTTTGCGTGCGAGTGCTTGAGTAAGGCGCTGCTTTAAATCATAGCCGTCGTATTTTTTGGAATACTTGCGGTATTGTTTGTCTAATTCTTTGTAAAGCAATTCTTGTTGTTTTTCGTCATCGTTTTCTATGGTAAGGCTTTGATAAGCTATTTTTGCTTCTTCATAGGAAAAGCCTTTGTTCATCATAGATTGAAGAATTTTATCCTGCAGGGCCTTACTTGGTAGTTTGCTTTGATAGTTGCGGAGTAGTTTTGCAGCGACTTTTTGACTTACTTCTGTAAAATCAAATTTGCATAATTCTTCATCAATAATAGAAGCTGTGATACCTTTTTGAGTCAATTTTTGCTTGAGGACAAAAGCACCTTTATCACCAGATAGAAGATTGGAATGAATAAAGGAATAAGCATATTGTCTGTCATCTATCCAGTTATCTTTTATGAGAATCGTTAGCACTTTCTCGATGGTATCTAAGGAAATCTCGTATTTTGTCAAATAATCCCGCACTTCTTTGACAGTTCTTTGCTTGAAAGAAAGATAATATAGAGCTAGATTTTTTCCGTAAGAAAACTGTGCGTAGTCCTGAATTTCTTTTAATTCTTGCTCACTGATATTCATGCCTTTTGATAACATAAAGTGAACGATAGTATCTTCAGTGATGTAAAGTTTGTCAGTTTCGTCCAATTCTAAAAGATAGAGACGCTTTTTCTTTTCAATTTTAGTGATTTTCATAATCATTCTTTCGATAACTTGTGTGAAATTTGGAGCTAATGAATGGGATAGTAAGTGTGACTATTAGCCAAATGCTTCAAAAGCTGCGATAAGTCGTAATTTCTCGGAGTTGATATTTTCTCGACCATAGTAGTCCAAAAATAGGTCGCCATATTTTGGATTGCCTAGATTATAATTCAGTGACCAGATAGCCCAGTAAAGGTCAATGTGGCGATCACTAAAGCCAGATAGCCCAACATCAATGAAACAGGAGAACGTCTTAGCGTCTTTTAAGATAAAGTTGGGCAAACAAGCGTCACCGTGAATAAATGCACCTCTTGTAAGAAGATGTCCCTGTTCTTGGATAAGCTGATAGGCTTCTTTTCTACTGCGAATCTGAAATTGTGGCAGGAGAGCTTTTTCATAGAAAAGCCCTTTTTGATAGTTCTCTTCCGCTAGCTGAATATAGTTCTTTAGAAGTGAGTTTGTGGGAAAGTGGACTGGTTGGAGGTTATGGAGCTGTCTTAGCGCTGTTGCCATGGTTTGGCAGAGGACTTCTGGTTGGTCTAGCACTTCCAATCCCGATATGCCGGAGGCTTCTTTAGTGAGCAAGTAGTCCTTGTCTTGGCTGATGTATGTCAGGACAGGAACACCGAGCCCTTGTTTGTCAAACTATTTAGCACATTGTGCCTCTCGTGCTAGCTTTCCTTTTTGGTCTATTTTAAGATAGTGGCCTGTGTCTAGATAAAGCACGGTTGCGCCTGAGTGGGAAGAACTGTCATACAAAGTGGCTTTCTCTGTATATATTCGTAATTCTTCTGGGAATTGAGAAATTGTGAGAGTTACTTTTTCTTTTTTCATACTGATTATTGTACCATATTCTCAACATTATCGTGTTGGCATGGTATAATAGGCTTATGAGTTTGAAAGTAAAGCAAAGAATCCCTTTAAAAATTAAGAAAATGGGAATTAATGGGGAAGGGATTGGATTTTATAAAAAGACCTTAGTCTTTGTACCAGGTGTTTTAAAAGGTGAGGATATTTTTTGTCAAGTTACGACGGTTAAGCGCAATTTTGTCGAAGCAAAGCTCTTGACGATTAATAAGCATTCTAAGTATCGAGTAGAGCCGCCTTGTGAGATTTATGAAAAATGCGGAGGCTGCCAAATTATGCACTTGCATTATGATAAACAGTTAGAGTTTAAGACGGATTTATTGCGGCAGGCTTTGAAAAAATTTGCGCCAGCTGGTTATGAAAACTACGAGATTCGTCCAACGATTAGCATGCAAGAACCACTTTACTATCGAGCTAAGCTTCAATTTCAGACACGGAAATTAGGAGATGAAGTCAAAGCAGGGCTTTATGCGCAGAATTCCCATTATCTGATTTCTTTGAAAAACTGTTTGGTTCAGGATAAGGTAACGCAGAAAATCATCAATAAAGTGGCTCTCCTTTTGGGGAAGTACAATCTTCCTATCTACGATGAGCGTAAGAGAGCAGGCGTTCGGACAGTTATGATTCGCAGGGCTCGGAAAACGGGACAGGTGCAGATGATCTTTGTCACGGGAAAGAAGTTGGACTTCTCTCCAGTCATTCGAGATTTAACAGCAGAATTTCCAGAATTAGAAACAGTGGCGGTCAATTACCATACGACAAAATCAAGTGAAATTTATGGAGATAAGACGGAAATTATCTGGGGAAAAGAGACAATTCAAGAAGGTGTTTTGGATTACGAGTTTTCCTTATCACCTAGGGCTTTTTACCAGCTCAATCCAGAGCAGACAGAGGTGCTTTACAGTGAAGCACTTAAGGCCTTGGATGTCAATTCGGAAGATCATTTGATTGATGCATACTGTGGTGTGGGAACGATTGGCTTTGCTTTTGCTACAAAAGTAAAATCTCTTCGTGGGATGGATATCGTACCAGAAGCAATTGAAGATGCTAAGCGAAATGCTAAGAAAATGGGGTTTGGTAATACATATTATGAGGCTGGAACTGCGGAAAGCATTATTCCTCGCTGGTACAAAGAAGGCTATCGGGCAGATGCTTTGATTGTGGATCCGCCTCGGACGGGCTTGGATGAAAGGCTACTAGAGACGATTGTTCGTTATGCACCTAAGAAAATGGTTTATGTCTCCTGTAATGTCTCTACTCTGGCAAGGGACTTAGTCACACTCAGCAAGGTTTACAATGTCCACTATATCCAATCAGTAGATATGTTTCCGCACACAGCTCGAACCGAGGCTGTGGTTAAATTGGTAAGGAAAGATGATTTGTGGATAGAAAAAAATGTATGAAGAAGCTAAGAAACTCTATAATTTGCAGAGGAATCACTCTTTGTTTACACAACTCATGTTGTAGTAGCTCTTGAAGCAGAGGATGGAAAGATGTATACTGTTATTTACTTTGCTCCAACAGCTCGAGGGTCTGTTGGAGTTTGCAGATAAAACTAGCAAAGTTGCTGCCATAAATGTGATGTTATCTATTTGTACTGAAAGAGCAGCAGAAGTTGAGTGAATCAATAGACACAATTAAGTTTAACAATTTCAAACATAGAAAAACTTGTAGGAGGATTTCTATAAATTTTTCTATTGGAGCAGACAGAATGAATTTAGGAGTACCAGCGCTAGTTGTTACAATAGGCATTTTTCAGCATCAGCACGGTATTAACGGCGCAGGGCTTATTTGTGAGCTTGCACAATTCACTCATGGACTTTCTTGGCGGAGTGTTTATCTGTGCCAACTGAAGCGATAATCCCTAAACCACCTGCTTCTGAAATAGGAGTAGCCAACTGATAGATGATTGATTAAAAAATAGAATCGAGCAAAGAGAAAGATCGCTTTGATTTTGCTTAGAAAGCAACCGCTTTTTGTGTTATAATAATAGAAAAATGTTCATGAGGTGAAAAATGGATAACATCATTGATGTATCAATTCCTGTGGCAGAAGTAGTGGACAAGCATCCAGAAGTGTTGGAAATTTTAGTGGAGCTTGGTTTTAAGCCACTTGTCAATCCAATCATGCGCAATACGGTTGGTCGCAAGGTGTCATTAAAGCAAGGTTCTAAGTTAGAGGGAACCCCTATGGATAAAATTGTCATGACATTAGAAGCAAATGGCTATGAAGTGGTGGGGCTAGACTAATGGCAGATGAACGAATTGAGATTTTGAAATCCATTTTGCTGGATTTGCACCATGGTGCAACAGCAGAAGAGGTTCAAGAGCAGTTTAACAAGCATTTTACAGGCGTTTCGGCTATCGAGATTAGTCTTATGGAGCACGAACTGATGAACTCGGATACGGGTGTAACCTTTGAGGATGTTATGTCGCTTTGCAATGTTCATGCGAATCTTTTTAAGGGAGCAGTGAAAAATGTAGAAGTGGCTGACACAGATCATCCAGGGCATCCAGTTCAAATTTTTAAGCAGGAAAATCTGGCTCTGAGAGCTGCTCTGTTGCGGATTCGGCGCCTCCTTGATACCTATGCTCAAACAGATGATGCAGAAATGAAGACAGAGTTGGAAAAGGGGTTGATGCGCCAGCTGGGCTTGGTCGGTCAATTTGACATTCATTATCAGCGCAAGGAAGAGCTGATGTTTCCGATTATGGAGAGATATGGTCACGATTCACCACCCAAGGTTATGTGGGGTGTGGACGACCAGATTCGAGAGCTTTTTCAAGAAGCAAAGACTGCTGCTGAAGATTTGTCCAATCTAGGTATCGAGCAAGTTCGAGCAACATTTGAAAATTTTGCAGCTGAGTTTGAAGCGATGATTTTCAAGGAAGAGTCCATCTTGCTTATGATTTTGCTGGAATCTTTCACACAGGACGATTGGTTGAAAATTGCAGAAGAAAGTGGTGCCTACGGTTATGCGATTATCAAGCCGACTGAGAAATGGGTACCAGATCGTCAATCATTCACGGAGGCAGAAAAAGAGACTGCTGAGAAGACTGGAAGCGAAGCGGCAGCCAGTGACGAGTTTGTGTCAGAAGGTACTATTCAGCAAGTTATTGAGACACCTGAGGGACAGTTCACCATTTCCTTTAAGCCAAAAGAACAAAATGCAGCAGCAATGAGCCGAGAAACTCAGCTGCCATTTGGCAATGGTTATTTATCAGTAAACCAGGCAAATCTGATTCTGAATCATTTGCCAATGGAAATTACTTTTGTCAATAAGGAAGATATTTTCCAATATTATAATGACAGCGTTCCAGCTGAGGAGATGATCTTCAAGCGGATGCCGAGTCAGGTTGGACGCAAAGTAGAACTGTGTCATCCACCTAAATTTTTAGAGAAGGTGCGCTTTATTTTTAAAGAATTACGCGAAGGCAAACGAGATAAGTTTGTTATGTGGTTCAAGTCAGAATCGCGAGGTAAGTTTGTTCATGTGACTTATGCGGCAGTACGAGATGAAGCAGGAGAGTTTCAAGGTGTATTGGAATATGTCCAAGATATTCAGCCTTTCCGTGATATTGAAGAAGACTTCTACCGAGGAGTAGATTAGAAGGAGTATGATGACATACGAACAGGAATTTTTAAGGGATTTTGAAACTTGGGTCAAGACTCAAGTAACAATTAATGAAATGGCTCTTGAAGAAAGTCAGAAGGTCTATGAAGAAGACAAAGATGAACGAGCTAAGGAAGCAGCTATTCGTTACGAGAGTCGCCTGGGTGCTTATCAGTTTCTATTAGGGAAATTTGCCAACTATCAAGAAGGTAAAGGATTTCATGACTTGCCAGATGAACTTTTTGGAGAGAGAAATTATTGATTTTTCACTGGAAAGGTGTTAGAATAAGTTCATTAGAGGTGTTTTGAGTCAAGCATTTTACAGAAAGTGGCGGTGCTGAGAAGTCCACGAATGCGTCAAAACTGGTTGCTGATGTGATGATAAGATACAATGAAATAAACAAAGCTGCGGGCATCTGCCCGAAATTGGGTGGTACCGCGGAGTTGCATTCGTCCCTGTCATAGATATGGCAGGGGCGAATTTTTGTTTGTAGCTTGGAAAGGGCTGATTGATGGAGACTTACGCAGAATTTTTAAAGAGGGTAGCTTCGTTTGAACAAGCAGAATTGTCTATAGCAGAAACGAATTTTCTGCCTAATTCTTGTGTAACAGAGAAGGTCAATTCAGATAATACTTTTGGTGCCTTCTATGGAGATACAGTTGTCTTTGATTTGGCGACTGAAGATAAGATTTGGCTAGCTGAAATTGTCAAAAAACTTTATGATGAAGCACCTGGTTGCTTTGCAGAAAAGCTTCCTGTCTCTAGCTATCATATGACCTTACATGATTTGTCAAGTGGATCGCAATTCAGTGAGTTAACTAGTGATTTAGAACAGAATCGCCAACGGATCGAAAAGAGATTGGATGATAAGCCATTGGCTCACAAAACGATTAAGATGACAAGTCATTTTATTTTTAATATGTGCAATACGAGTTTGGTAATGGGCTTGGTGCCAGTAAGCGAGTCAGATTATAAAATATTGATGGACTTGTACGAGTTGGTTGATGGTGTCAGAAGGTTGCCTTATCCCTTTACGCCACACATCACTCTTGCTTATTACCACGTCAATGGTTTTTCAGTTAATGAGGTGAAAAAGCTAAAAAGAATTGTTGCAGAACTTAATAAAAATCAGCGGCGGTTTGTTCTTGATACTAGTCGGCTTTACTACCAAACATTTAGTAGCATGGAGTATTATCAGACAATTTTTTCACTTGTAAAAGACAAAGAGTAAAGGAGGATAATGAACCGAGTTTAGAAGAATGTGACGATAAAAATCAATCAAAAATGAAAGGTTTGGATCTGACTGGTAGATGCAGATAGGAGAACTCATTTCTGGTTAAGGATACCAAATGATAAATTGAAAGGAAAAGGTGCTCGATTTAATTGAGAGCATTTGGAACAGTTATGAAAAAGAAATTATTCGTTTTAGTTTGTACAGTGATACTCATACCAGGTCTTGTAGCCTGTAGTTCGCAAGGGAATTCTGGGAAAGGCAAGAAGCATCCGACTACAGAAACAACAACCTCAACCACCAAGAAAGTCTCTAAAAAAGAGCAAGATAATCCGTTAAAGGATATGCAACAGATTGGAAATGATCGGGTCGGCTATGTCTTTGTTCCAAAGGATTGGGTAAGATTTAAAGACTTAAATGGAAGTGATTCCTATCAATACTCAGCAACAGATGCTTATACAATTGTCACCGTGAATGGCTATACAAAACAAAAGCTTGGGATTGGTGCGATTGATGATGTAGTAGTTAAACAGGTAGCTGACAATTATTTTGGAATGATGGATAAAACTGGGAAGTTTCAAGGTTTGACAGGATCTAGAGCAACTATCACAGATTATCGGACAAAGGATTCTTATCGGGCTTATCAAGTCTATGGCGATCTCAAGTCTGATGGGAAAATACTATGTGCATGGATTTTTAAGACGAAGAAGAGTGATCGCGTCTATCTCATTTCACTTGAAGGAAATAAAAAGAGCGATGCTTTTGTCAAACAGCTTGCCTATATTGAAACTACATGGTCAGAAAATAAATAAGCCAATCGATAAGATAATTTGATTAACGTAAGGAAGTAGAATATGAAAATTCTTGAAGCATATAATGGTAAAGAGCTCCCAAAGGTTGAAATGGAACGCCTGATATTACGTCAGCGAACGGTAGCTGATGCCGAGGATATTTTCGACTACGCCAGTCGGCCAGAGGTCTCCTACCCAGCAGGCTTTCCTCCCGTCAAAACCTTGGAAGATGAGATTTATTATCTGGAGCATGTCCTTCCTAAACGCAATCAAAAGGACAATCTCCCAGCTGGCTACGGAATTGTCATCAAAGGAACAGATAACATCGTTGGCTCTGTTGATTTTAATCATCGACATGAAGATGATGTACTGGAGATTGGCTATGTTTTACACCCAGATTATTGGGGACGAGGCTATGTTTCAGAAGCGGCGCGTGCCTTGATTGATCTGGCTTTTAAAGAACTAGGTCTTCATAAGATTGAGCTGACTTGTTTTGGTTATAACCTGCAAAGTAAACGAGTAGCGGAAAAATTAGGCTTTACCCTCGAAGTTCGCATCCGAGACCGTAAAGATGCCCAAGGCAATCGCTGTGACGGTCTGATATATGGATTGCTGAGGAGTGAGTGGGAGGAGAGATGAAAAAAATATTTTTGTATCTGTTAGCGTTACTACCTGTTATATTTATAGTTTCTATTCTAATGTTAGCCTCTTTGATTTTTCCAATAACTTTGCTTCCAGAAAATATTTTACCAGTTAAACCTATATATATTGCTGAAATTGTTGTAGGAATTTTACTGGGTTTATATGGATTCAGATTAAGAAGGTTACAGATATCTAAAACTTTTCAAATTATTTATTGGTTTTTTCTAGGGATATCAACCGGAATATTATTATTTTTAAATTATGGATTCATTATTTTATTACAGCCATCTTTATTTATAGTCTATAGTATTCTACTTGAACGAAGAATGCAATCTTTTAAAACTTATTTTCAAAGAAGTAGGGATACCCTTGTGGCTTTCAATTTATTCGATGCATTTTTTATTGGTTCATATTTTCTTTTAAAATATATTATCAAAGAAAATATGAATAAAATAGATAGTTTTGTAAATGAATTGCCAATATCTCGAAGTGATCTAGATTTAATTTCTCTCATTTTTATTATTTTCCTACTATTCATATTTATACCGATATTTAGAGGGTTTTTATCTGTTTGGATATATAAAAAACAAAACAGAATTTTTGCACAAACAGGCAAAGTTTTCTGGAATTCTAATATTAAATCATATGGTACATCAGCTATATCTATATATCTATATATATCCATGTTTTTTCAAACCAATTCTCTAAACCTAAGTACGGTATTGATTTACTTGATGCTTATGTCTTTTACAGTTTACTTTTGGATAACTGTTTACGAAGGAATTGACAGAGGAGGGGAGGATAAAGAAGGAGTCATATCAAATTGGGTTTTAATTGGCTTGGTATTAATCTTTTTGGTTCTTTTAGATCAGATTGAAAGCGATATGATTGGGATTTTGACATGGTTCTTGCCCATGTTGTTGCCAATTTTTATTGGAGAAGTGAACAGCATAATACCAAGAGGTTATTTAAAGTCTCCTACACCTGCTATGAAGAAGCATATTTATTGGCTACAAATAATGAGTTTTAATACATTATTTGTGTTTAATATAATGTCTTCCCTATCTACGAAACAAATAATAAAAAATGAACAGATAGAACAGATTAATATCTTAAAAAAATTTCTCGTCTCTGTATTTGATAAAGGAACATCTTCAAATTTCACATTAGGTATTTTTGTTTCGTTTATTATCTTACTATGTTCAATAGCTGTTGCTTATGTACTCAGTAAAATAATGATATATTTAATACGAAGATCCTATATAGAGCGTTCAAATAGATATTTTAATTAGATAAATTAGAAAGGATATATTATGTCAAAACAATTATCATCAAAATACAATCCATCCCAAGTAGAAGCTGGGCGCTATCAGAAATGGCTTGATGAGGATGTTTTTAAGCCATCAGGGGACAAAAAAGCACACCCTTACTCTATCGTGATTCCACCGCCGAATGTGACGGGGAAATTGCACCTTGGTCACGCTTGGGACACGACTTTGCAGGATATTATTATCCGTCAGAAGCGCATGCAGGGCTTTGACACGCTCTGGCTACCAGGAATGGATCATGCTGGGATTGCTACGCAAGCCAAAGTAGAAGCCCGTTTGGCTGAAGATGGCATTTCCCGCTATGACCTTGGTCGGGAGAAATTCTTGGATAAGGTCTGGGAATGGAAGGACGAATATGCGGCAACCATCAAGGAGCAATGGGGCAAGATGGGAATTTCCGTTGATTATTCGCGGGAACGTTTCACCCTTGATAAAGGCTTGTCTAAAGCGGTCCGCAAGGTTTTCGTAGAACTCTATAAAAAAGGCTGGATTTATCGCGGCGAATTTATCATCAACTGGGACCCTAAGGCCCGCACAGCTTTATCCGACATCGAAGTCATCCATAAGGATGTGGAAGGTGCCTTCTACCATATGAATTATCTGTTGGAAGATGGCTCGTGCAGTTTAGAGGTTGCGACAACTCGTCCAGAGACCATGTTTGGGGATACGGCTGTCGCTGTCAATCCAAATGATGATCGTTACAAAGATCTGATTGGACAAAATGTAATCTTACCAATCGTTAATAAGCCAATTCCAATTGTGGCAGATGAACATGCTGATCCAGAATTTGGAACAGGTGTTGTTAAGATCACACCTGCCCATGACCCTAACGACTTCCTCGTTGGTCAACGCCACAATCTGCCTCAAGTCAATGTCATGAATGACGATGGAACCATGAATGAATTAGCTGGCGAATTTGCAGGTATGGACCGTTTTGAAGCCCGCAAAGCAACTGTTAAGAAACTGGAAGAAATCGGCGCTCTTGTGGAAATCGAAAAGATGACCCACTCGGTTGGTCACTCAGAACGGACAGGTGTACCAATTGAGCCACGTCTGTCTACCCAGTGGTTCGTTAAGATGGACCAACTGGCTAAGAATGCCATTGCCAATCAAGACACTGATGACAAAGTGGACTTTTACCCACCGCGTTTCAATGATACCTTCCTGCAATGGATGGAAAATGTGCATGACTGGGTGATTTCCCGTCAGCTTTGGTGGGGTCACCAAATCCCTGCTTGGTACAATGCGGATGGTGACATGTATGTCGGTGAAGAGGCTCCAGAGGGTGATGGCTGGAAGCAAGATGAAGATGTCCTTGACACTTGGTTCAGCTCTGCTCTTTGGCCATTCTCAACCATGGGCTGGCCTGACACGGACTCAGAAGATTTCAAACGTTATTTCCCAACATCAACGCTGGTAACGGGTTATGACATCATTTTCTTCTGGGTGTCTCGTATGATTTTCCAATCTTTGGAATTCACTGGTCGCCGTCCTTTCCAGAATGTTCTCATCCACGGACTTATCCGTGACGAACAAGGGCGCAAGATGTCTAAATCTCTCGGTAACGGCATTGACCCTATGGATGTTGTTGATAAATACGGTGCTGATGCCTTGCGTTGGTTCCTGTCAAATGGATCTGCACCGGGTCAAGATGTGCGTTTCTCTTACGAGAAAATGGACGCTGCTTGGAATTTCATTAACAAGATTTGGAACATTTCCCGCTATATCCTCATGAATAAAGAAGGCCTTAGCCTTGATCAAGCTAGCAAAAATGTTGTTTTAGTAACCAATGGCAAAGCTGGTAATGTGACGGACCGCTGGATTCTTCACAATCTCAATGAAACCATTGCCAAAGTTACTGAAAACTTCGACAAGTTCGAATTCGGTGTGGCTGGTCACATCCTTTACAATTTCATCTGGGATGAATTTGCCGACTGGTATGTGGAGTTGACCAAAGAAGTCCTTTACAGCGACAATGAAGATGAAAAAGTTATTACGCGTTCGGTCCTCCTTTACACCTTGGACAAAATCCTGCGTCTTCTCCATCCTATCATGCCATTTGTAACAGAAGAAATCTTCGGTCAATACGCAGATGGTTCTATCGTGACAGCAGCTTATCCAACTGTTAATCCTGTTTTTGAAAATCAAACGGCGCATTCTGGCGTGGAAAGTCTCAAAGACCTGATTCGAGCTGTACGTAATGCGCGTGCAGAAGTCAACGTAGCTCCAAGCAAACCTATCACCATCCTTGTCAAAACAAGCGACAGCAACTTGGAAGACTTTTTCAAGGCCAATGTCAACTACATCAAACGCTTTACCAATCCAGAGCATTTAGAAATTAGCTCAGCTATTGCCGCACCAGAGCTGGCTATGTCAAGCGTCATTACAGGAGCCGAAATCTTCCTGCCACTGGCTGATCTGCTCAATGTCGAAGAAGAATTGGCTCGCCTAAATAAAGAACTTAGCAAATGGCAGAAAGAACTGGACATGGTTGCCCGTAAACTAGGTAACGAAAAATTCGTCGCCAACGCCAAACCAGAAATCGTCGAGAAAGAGCGGCAAAAACAAGCCGACTACCAAGCCAAGTATGATGCTACGGTAGAACGGATCAAAGAGATGGAGAAACTCCTAAAATAAACATAGAAACACGGCATAAAAGCCGTGTTTTCTTATGGACTTATGACTATTAATAGGAATTATGTTCTGATTATTTCAAATATAATGTATTCGTTTTCAAAAGTTTTAAAAAGTGTTACAATATTATTGCGAAACTTTATGGAAAGTACTCATTGAGAGGTAAGTGATGAAATGATTTTAGCGCATTATGAATGTGAAACAAATAAGAAACAATCGTTGGAAGAACATTCCTTTAATGTAGCCAACAAGGCAAGGGAAGAAGCTGAATCGATTGATCAAGGTGATTTACTCTTTCTTTTGGGTCTTTATCATGATTTGGGAAAAGCCGATAATAAATTCCAAGATAAATTAACCAAGAACCCTGCTATGCATGTCGATCATTCCTATGCTGGTGCTAAATATTTGTTTGAGAAAATCAATATATGTCTTTCGGCAAAGGCTGTTGATAAGACAACGCGTTTACAATTTAATGAAGTTGTTGCTTATGTTATTTCTGCTCATCATGGAATGTTTGATATTTTTGATAAGGAATCAGAGCAATACGCTTATAATAAACTTAGAAATCGTATTGCTAAGGAAAGGGTAGACTATCATTTCGATAGCGATGTGAAGAATTTTGCCAACTTTTTAGAAACAAAATTGAAAGATTATGGCTATCAGGATTTAGAAATATTAATTAATAAAGCATTTAAAAATTATCAACAAGCCATGTCAATTTTAGAATGTCAGGATAGTAGTGAGGAAGCTTATTATCAATCATGTTTTGTACGGCTATACCTATCATTATTAAAAAATGCTGATACTCTCGATACAATTAATGCCTATGGGCTGCTTATAAATCCCCTAAAACAGGAAGAAAAAATCAAACTAAATAAGTCTTATCTGGAAGCTATTGAGAAGAAGTACGGTGAGTTTGGTAGTCCAACCACAAGGCTTAATGAAATTCGCTCACAAATTGCTGAACGAGTAAAAA
>ERZ773021.196-NODE-196-length-40725-cov-18.1499_pt1 | contig 40725 bp, 45 predicted proteins | sample MGYA00511668_ERZ773021 | MGnify/ENA primary metagenome ERZ773021 (study PRJEB29015, sample SAMEA2737961) | human oral metagenome | biome: human oral; feature: human-associated habitat; material: dental | place: China | collected 2032 ... | reverse complement strand
ATGAATCCAAGGGACAAGACCGATAATTTCTTCCATATCGTGAAAGATAAAAAGTGGAGGAAACATCAAAAGATAAAACGCCATAAATCTCTCCTGAAAAGCTAAAGACTGCCAGCCAATAAAGCAAAAAACGCCCAGTAAGGCGTTTTAAGTTAGGTATGCTTATTTAATCTGTAAAAATAAAATAATACGCCTATAAAACTTATTATACCAGACTTTAAGACCATTTCTAAGAAAAAGGTAGTGAAAAAGGTAGAGATTGGAATATTATTAAAAATTTCAGTTAAATATAGTACGATATCGTTTTACCTATTACACACAGCTTCATCTTATTTCTTAGAAATCAGTTTAATACAAGATATTTCAAGATAAGTGAAAATCACTCCATAATTTATGAAAATCTAATTAATATTGATCAATAGAAGTGATTCCCTTTATTATTTTTCACACAATATCTCTAAAATAAATTCAAGCGAAATTATCTTAATCTTTTTTAATCTAGTTTTTCAATACCGAAATGTACTACACGTTTAAATTTCCCAACACTAATATTTAACGTATTCACCGTACTTCCTATTGTTTTTGAACTAACAGATTCTTTCTTTTTAGAATACTCCTCGCTGATACTTTTTGAAGTCATATAGACTTTATTTGAAACTCGATTCATATTATTAATTACTAAATTAACGGTTGATATAATAGCTAATAATACTTGAGAAAGATATATTACTCTCAAAACTTCTAATGTTGTATTAGATATTTTTACAATAAGCATTAATCTCATTATTGAAAAAAATAATACTACAAGCCACATCAACGACGGAAATAAATAATTTGTTAAATATTTATAGTAGGTTATTCCATTGTTTCTTAAATAAAATTTTGCAAAGTCATCAAGAGTATACACCTCCCTACCAAAGGTATACATTGATAGTACTAAGGCTAATGACGAGATAGCAAGAAAAATATACTGATTTGTCTGATAGATTTTTAAATCAACATCAATCACATGAATAGGCATACAAAACTTAATAGCAGTTATAATGCACAAAAAAATACCATAAGCCATCCAAAGTTCTTTTGGAAGTATATCATTTTTCGATAACCAAATAATTTTTAACGGATTTCTTTCTGGCTTTTGTAACATATTTAATACCTCTCAGTTTGTAATACAGAGTTTTCTTCATCAATAATATAACATCCATTTTTATTGACAGATCTTAAATAGCCCTGTTGTGCTTTTAAAATTAAGAACTTCCAAATTTTTCTCCATGTTACTCTATTATTTTTATCATCTGAAAACATCAATGTCATACGGCTTTCTTTAGTTTTAAAAAATTCATTAGGATCTACCATCAAATCTTCCAACTCATCTGCAGTACCGTTTGGATAAGTTGTCACAATTTCAATACTCCTGGTATTCTGCTGATCAATATTTAATACAATTTCTTCATATATGGGATTTATAGTAACTTTCCCAATCTCACCTAATTCGCCTGAACTATTGATTTTACGTTCAATTATACGATGTAAGGTAAGTGCCTCCTGTTGACTTCGAGCTCGGATACTTAATCTCTCTGACTGAAATTTATATACTACTTGCACAGCTTCTATAGGATTATTTTTATACTCTTCTAAAAACAAAGAAATCCTTTTGACTTTCCGAATATGATCTATACCTGTTCCAACTTTTGACATTATTACAAAATCGTATTTTGCTTCTAATATTCTATCAATTGTAGAACTGCTGTATTCCTTTTGAGACTGTTTCAACTCCTCAAAGATTTCTAATAATTTTTTTCGTAATTCAATTGCTTCCTGATGTTTATCCAAATATTCTTGACTATAATGAATTCCGTTTTTATTAGAATATTCTCTACTAATCCTAACATACTCCTTTGTTAACTCAGAAGTCAATTCTATTAAACGTTCATATTCCTCAGATTCTAAAATATCCTGATAGTTTCTAACAATCTGAAAGCCCATCCGATCGCTTCCTAATTGAATATTAGAGTCTGTCTGACTAAATATATCGTTACCAAATGAAAATGAAATAACATTAGGTAACAACTCATTTTTTAAAGTGTCAATTCTGCTTCCAGAATATTTTTCCAGCACATGAGGCTGAACATTTAATTTAAATAGATAGTCTTTTTCCATTATTCACCTTTCTTGATTAGTTTATAATCATTTGCTACATTGAGGCATCTAGTTAGATTTTTTCATTTGTTCAAATAATTTTTAAACGTCGAAATTGCTTATTCATCCACCACATAATAAATGAATAATTCAATCTTTTAAAAATTTGATAAAGATCTTTGTTCTCAAAATAACTGTAGATACTATATTTTTAACTGCTCTTCAAATTGAGATAATACAATCAAATCTAACTGCTTTTCTATTTCTTTAAACGGTAAATTCAAGTCCAATGTACGAACACTAATCTGATTTCAATGAAACTGATAAAGACTGTCGGGCTGAATTTGTTCATTAGTTTTTGCATACAATAGCATACCTGATACTAGACATTTATTATCTCCAAATTGATATTGACGGTTTTTTACATATGTAAAAATCTGATAAAGATTATTAGAATGAATAGTGTACTTATCGAAACGTACTTGTGTAGTACTTGAATAGTATTTAGCATCAATGATCAAGATGTTATTCTCTTTTTGAAGTTGAATATCAGTCTGCATAATTGGTAACATGTCACTAATACCTTCATCTAAAGCCCAAGGTATCTGGGAAGCATTCGGCTTTAACTGTGTAAGTTACTTTTTGTAATATTGCCATTATGTGAAAATATAAAATAAAAACAAGTAGAACTACTGTTCTTCGAATTTTGAACAATGAAAAACTTTATCCAAATTTGGATAGGGAGGAGGTGTATTGAAGGAGCAAAACCTAAAAATCGTAACTCTAGATTTCTCAATGTTAATTTTCCGAAAAATAAGTATTTTTCGGAAAATTAGTTATTAATACTAGAATTTTTCGTATCACTGTGCAGAACTATTCAACTACTATATTCCCAAACAAGATTTCAATTTCTGTTTTCTTAACACTTGCTTGACGATTAGAAGATCTAACAACTTTTGCACCTATTGATGAATCTAAATTAGCAAAATCGAATATTTCAGCATAATCTTCGAATTCATGCCAGAATCGATTTACATCGGCATCAATCTCTTTTACATACTGATATAATTCACTCTCTTCATCAATCATGCGAATATAATCGGCAATCTTTCTAACATCTGTAGGTTTCAATCCAGCCTCTTCTATACGACTCAAAATGAGTGGAACTATTCCCTTATCTTTGACACTTTGGCTGATTTTCAATGCTGCACTTTCAGAAACTTTGTTTTGCAAACTTTTATAGTTGGTTTCAGCTGTCTCAACTGCACAATTGTATGTATCTACTATCGATTGCTTATGTCTATTGAGTTGTTCTTGAGTTTTCTCTATAAGTATCTGTGCTTTTTCCTGTGATAAATCTGCTGTTGAAACAATTGTTTTTGAACTAGCTAACCTTAGATATTTTTCTGCATTTACAATTTCTTCATTTTCTAGATCATCAAGGTCAAAAATTCTATCAGATTTTGCTATTGGCGCTCCATTTACATCATTGAAGAACACTCTACCTACTAATATACTATGATCATTACTATTCCCAGAGAAACTGTATGTCTTGAAAACCGGGTTATCTGTTCGTGTTATCTTTGACATTTTCAAATCATAAAGTCTCTTATTTGCTTCTCTATACTCTGACGAGTGTTTCTCTGATCTTAGCCCACTTTTGAATATTGTTTTTTCTACAGTTTCGTCCAACATATCTCTAATCGCTTCACCTTTTTTGCTCTTTACATCCTCCAGATAAGATGTATACTCAGGTAAAACCATGTCATCAAATTCTGTATCAGAGAGTACCCCAGCCATTTTCTTTCCAAGTCTTTCAGACATCTTGAGTTCCACATCAATAGCTTCATATACTGGGAATGTGTAAATATAAATTTCATTAACTTCAGTATTTTGTCGCGGCCTATCAATTCTACCAATTCTCTGTTCTAATATCATTGGATTATATGGCAAGTCTAAATTCATAAGGACAACTGCGTCTTGCAAGTTTTGACCAGTCGAAATCGTATCTGTACCCACCAAGAGATTAATTTCTTGGACAGTTCCGAAAATATCCTGACGATTTTTTGATAACGGAGAGAATCTATCTAGAATTTCTTTCTTCGTTTCGAGGTATCTTCCTACACGATTTTCATCATCATTTCCTGTTATCAGTCCCATATTGTCATCAGATAGTTCAACATCATTTAGCAATTTATCATAGTAATATCTTGCTGTATCAGAAAACTGTGAAATTAAGATAACTTTCCGACCACGGGAAAGTTCCAGAACAATCTTCTGTTTGACTTTGTCAAACTTCTCATCGATAAATTCATAAGAGGATTGTAATTCATTAATCAGGTTATTTAAAATTTCATCATCACTGATAGCGTCTGACTTCATTTTAGAGATTGTTACTTTCGCAAGTTTTGGTTTAATGTCGTCAATCTGTTTACTTATTTTTTCATAGTAGCGACGTTTTTTTATACTTGAGTCAAATTGGTATTGAGAAAGCAGTGAAGCATCACTAAAATCATCAAAAACAATATCAGGCGTCAATAGTCCAACATTTTTTGATAAATATTCATCTAGACCATATTTCCTTGATAAAAACATCTTGAATTCGCTCGTCGGATTAGATGAATTTTCTACTATATCTAGCTGTTTAAGTAAAGTTGTGTTTTTATCTCTAATACCTTCCAGTGACTTCAAATATGATTGCCAACTTGAATCTGCCCGTTTTAATAGCATTAATTTCAGGCGATCACCACTCATATCATTTCTCTCTGAATTAATATACCGTATTACATCCATGTACGGGAAATTTAAATTTGAGATACGTTCAAAATTATCCGTAAAGATTTTGTTTTTCCTTGGTTCGTATGGAATTTCGACAGTTGGAAATTTGCGATTGGCAAAATTGACGTTCTGACCACCATAAGTCTTACGGGTTCTTTGTAAGAATAAATCTTCCCAAAATTCGCTAAAAGCTACATCATCCGTAACAAGTTTATTAATAACCCGTTGATTGTTTCCGAATAAAAAATATTGTTGATAGCGTCTATTAATTGGAATACTATCAATATCTAAGAAGAGGCTTCCTAAATTTAAAACATCTTTTCTGCTGTTATTCCAAGGGGTTGCCGTAAGCATAAGACCTTTTATCTTTTTGCCAAGTTTTTGAGAATGTTCATCTACTAATTGCAAGTTCCTATAGGCTCTAGTTCCTCTATTCTTAAATCCTAAATGAGCCTCATCCACGATAATCAAATCAAAGAATTCAGCAATTTTTTCAAGATCTTTACCAGTTGATAAAGCTAACTTTTCTCTTGAGATATATTGAAAGTGTGAGTCTGAAATTCCTAAGATTGCAAGTTCCTCTGTCCACTGAACCTTTAACTTATTGTCAGCAATAATCAAGGTCTTTAAGTTTGGTTGCCTTTCTAGACTCAGCTTGACAATACCAGCTGTTGTCCTCGTTTTTCCGAGTCCAACACCATCTGATAAAACAGCCGTGCTAAATGTATTCAGTTTATCCCAAATATCGATAATCCCTGTTTTTTGGTGAGGATAGAGAAATTCTGACCATTCGGTTTCCTCATCGAACTCAGCATAAGATTTCCCAAATATCTGAGCAAAATCATAGTAGGTCTCCCAGGTTGATTTATAGGGTTTACCTTTTTGCCAATTTGGAAATTTGCTTTTTACTATTTCTATCAATTCACTTGAGAAATTATCCACCTCATTCGACTCCCAAAGTTCTGAGAACCAATCATTTAAGGCAAAATAATTGTCCTGTCCTAAGACATTTAGTTCTGTATTTCCTATCAAACCATTCTTCGAAAAGTTTGAAGAACCTACAATAGCTTTCCCTTGGCTACTTTCAAAACTCCTAGAAAATAGGTATGATTTAGCATGGAAATAATTAGCTTCTCCTGTGTAGACTTTAATCTCAATGCGTCCTTCACTAATCCATTGTCTCACATATTTTAGGAATTCTTCCTCACTTAAAATACTATCCAAGTCCACACTCATTAGCTGTGGAAGCTCAGCTCTGTATTCTTGGCTTGATTTCACATCCAGAACACTAACTGTTTCTCGGTTAGTTTGATTCCCCATAATAATTTGTACACGACCGTTTCGTTCATTCATGAATTGAAGAAATTCATCCTTAATCAGAATGAGGCCCGAAATATAAAAATAACCTACTCCAAGCCTCAAGGTCTGCGTGCTTGAGTCCGAGATAAGATATTTGACCGTGTCAGTCATAGAGAGGCGTCTGTTATCAATTACCTTCCGTTGAAAAATTTCTGTTTCTAAATTCTTAGTTTCTGTCATCTCTTCATCCTATCGTAAACGGAGATAATCCGTTGTGTTTCCTCTTCTACAAAAGTTTTGTGGTTAGCTGTCTCAAATGTTTTCATTAGATCAATAACGTCTTCTCGAGTCAGTTCAAATGCTATCATAACTCTAGCATTTAACTCTGCAATTAAATCATCATGAGTCAATCCTTTGAAACTATCTCCAGGCACCAAAACTTCTAACTCTTCATACAGTGGACCATTTTCAAGTAGTAATCTCTTTACTATTTGAACAATCTCATCTGCTGATGGAACATCAGCCATAACTGGAATTGGGAGCTGTTTGAGATAAGTTTGATTAACGTTGATTGTAATGAGCTTTCTTAAAACAAAGTCAATTGCATATGAATTCAAAAGTCCCAAGGTAAATAATTGACTTTGCAAGATATCTTGAGATACATCTTTTTGCATTAATAAGTTATTAGCAGCTGTTGTATAGCGAGGTAACAATGTAGCAATCAATGCTCTTCTGTCAGTTTCACGTGCAACTGCGCGAATTCCAATTCTGTATTGCTCATAGTCTGCTCCTGTTTTGCGGAGAATATCTGATTCAGAAACACCTTCAGTCGGGACATCAACTAGCTTAAATTGATTCATCAATTTACCTTCATAGAGTGGGTAGTCAGCTTCCTCTATCGGCAAAAATAAAGCTGAATCATTAGTTTTATCAAAATCTCTTCTGAGTTTAATTACTTCAGTCTCTCTCAAAGGTGGGAATTTCAATTTAATTTTTTGATAGAGATCAAATTCCTTGATACTACGTGGCTCAAAGAGTGAATACTTTTCAGGTTCTGCTTCCTTAACCAAAGAAAATGGATAAGACATTTTTTCATTTTCTTGATTGAGTGCATCAAGATTGGTTTTATAGAAGAAAGCTTTAAAATTTTGTCTTGATGTAGGAGATTTTTTGATTGTAGTCACAGCAAATTTATAACTTCTATGAACAGTTTCAAAAATCCCTAATTTATTTTCAAATGATAAGAATTCTTCCAAATCATACTCATCAAAAATTAAGTGTCGAAGACCAGTGGATCCTAAATCCGTCATAAGGTTATCAGGAACAATCAGAGATATGTATTGCTCTGGTTTGAGCAACTGTAAAAAGCGTTCTACAGAAATTTTGTATAGGTTAATGTCACTACCTGTTTTCCTACCTTCAACTATCCAAGATTGATTTCTAAAATTATCCGTGTGACGGAAGAAAACGGAACCTTGTTCTATACGATTTACTTCCTCTTCCCATTTATCCTTAATACGTGGTATAGATTCAAATAATTCACTCTGACGTTTAGTTTTCTTTTTCGTACTTGATAAGGATAAGTAGGTATCATCATACTGGGAGAAAAACTCATCTGAATTTGGCTTCCAAATTTCCCACGGTGGATTCCCGATAACAACATCGAAACCTGCATCTTCAATTAAGATGCCATTTTCATCAAAAAAGATTTCTGGAAGATTTACCTCAATAGCTTCAATATGCAAGAAAGTACTTTCTGCTCTTAGCTTTTCAGGAAGATATTTCAACAGTTTAGACTGTAACTCAACCCTCTTTATTTCATATTTTTCAGATCCTTCTACTTTAAGTTTCCGTAATTCCTTCAATTCTTGTCTGTAGTTAGCATATATTTCTTTTCTCTTGTAATAAGGAACTGTATTGATAAGGGAGTTCTGATGAATTAAATTTCGACCTATTAAAGACGGTAGTTTCATCTCTTTGGGACGATGTTCGATAGATGATAAAGTCAACGTTAAACTTGAAATGATAATTGCCTTATAATCGATATCAACACCGTATATCATATTCTCAAGAATATACTTTTCCCACTGATAAATGGCCTCGTCATCCTCTCTGAAATAAGGAAACTGCTCTTCAATTTCTTGGGGTAAATTAAGTGTTGACATCAAAGGTTGTTTTCTCGTTAGTAGCTGAAAAGCTCCTCGTAGAAAAGATCCTCCCCCCGAAGACAAGTCCGCAATTTTCATATCAAGCAAGTATTCAACACTAGCTTGAATATCAGTAATCTCACCAGATTGCAGTGCCTCTTTTAACTTTAAAAATCGTTTTTCAAACTCAACTTCAACAGTTTGCTTCACCATATAATTTACAAACCGTTCATCAGTATAATATGCACCTTTATTCTTTTGTTCGACAATGTCTTCTCCATAAAACACAACTGGAGTATTATTATCTTCAATTCTAATTTGAACATTTTGGCTCATTGAATTTTCATATTGTCTCTCAATTGCATTAGGTGGTAAATCTTCATAACGGAAGGAATACTCTTGAGCGCTTGTATCTATCCATAATTTTGTCCAGAAATCGGTGTAATCTTCCGCTAAAAGAATTTCTAAACGATCAGCAACTTGTCCAACACTACCCGCAAATAAGTCACCATCGTAGACAGTTCTAAATTGTTCAGTAGCCTTTCGGCTAATTTCACTAATCTGTTCCTTGCTATTTTCTTCTAAACTTAAGCTTGATGTCTCACGCTGCTCATCGTCATCAAAAATATCAAATAAACTGATTTCGTTTTGATTTTTAATTGGAGTCTTTTTACGGTTTAGTTTTTTAAATGTATCTTCATCCCCAATACGTATAGTTGCTTCTGCTTCTGCAATTTTTTTCAAGGCATCGTCAAGAGTACCGTTTCCAACTCCTAGTGCTATATCATTGACATTAAAAGCATCCGAACCGTAGTAACCTTCTAAAAATCTCCTCATCAATTGTCTAAGGATAATCGTGTCGACTACATTTGACAGAACTGCTGTGTAAGTATCATCTTCAACCAAATTGACTAAATCACCTTGTTCCAGATAAAACCGAGCTTTAAAACCAACCAACTCCTTCAACTCTTGTTTTAAAGAACTTGCAGTTATTAGTTCTGAAAGTTTTTTTCGGTAATACGAGACAACCACTAGAAAGTGACTAGAAAGCTGCTGAGTGAATACACCCTCGGGAATTCTTATATCTTCCCCAAAACCAAAATCATCTTCTTCAATCTGAATATTTTTGTTTTTCAACAAGTTGAAATTTGAAATATAGAATGACTTTTCAGCAGTTTCTAAATTGATGTCAAGTCGGACATCTCTATTCCCACTATGGGTTGGAAAAATAACTATCCGATTTTCTCCGATAAATCCAACTAATTGAGTATCAAAATCAACTGTATAGCTATCTCTTAATTTTTCAACCTGTTTGTATAGACGTCTAACTTCGATTGTTTTCGAAGAGGAATTCAAATCTTCTTGAAACTTGATAGCCATCACACCTTTAGATTTATCCTCTAGTTTATCAGTAAAGAGAATCTTCCACTCACCCGAGTTTTCTATTGGATTCTCACCTAGACTGTATCCTAAATAAGTTGCCACAAGTTCAAATGATTGTATATCATTTTTTAAATTTTCTATTAGCTCTTTTAATGACTGCATAGAATCTACATCCTCTAAATTTTACTTCTATTATACCGTATTTTAAGACTAAAAAATACGAAAAACGCTAATATTTGAACTGTACCCCAAAAGTTAGACAGAAAAATCTAACTTTTGGGGTGTTTTTTAAATGAAATTAACATATGAGGACAAAGTTCAAATCTATGAACTTAGAAAACAAGGATATAGCTTAGAGAAGCTTTCAAATAAATTTGGGATAAACAATTCTAATCTTAGGTACATGATTAAATTGATTGATCGTTACGGAATAGAGTTCGTTAAAAAGGGGAAGAATCGATACTATTCCCCAGAATTAAAACAAGAAATGATTGATAAAGTTTTACATGAAAACTGGTCTCAAGATAGAGTTTCTCTCAAATATGCTCTCCCAAATCGTGGTATGCTTCCAAATTGGCTGGCGCAATACAAGAAAAACGGGTATACTATTGTTGAGAAAACAAGAGGGAGACCAGCTAAAATGGGACGTAAACGAAAGAAAACTTGGGAAGAATGACAGAATTAGAACGACTTCAGGAGGAGAATGAACGTCTACGTACCGAGGTGGCCTACCTAAAAAAGTTAAAAGAGTTAGAGGAAAGGGACGAAGCTATAGAGCGAGAAAGGCAGAGACAGTTAGAGAAATGGTTTCAGGAGGATTTCGACTAGATTTATTTCTTGAAACAGCACGTTTAGCTCGCTCAACTTACTATTATCAGTTGAAACAACTGGATGGGCTTGATAAAGATAAAGAGCTTAAAACCGAAATTCAGGCCATTTATAATGACCATAAAGGAAATTCTGGCTATCGTAGAGTTACTCTCGAACTCAGAAATCGCGGTTTTACAGTGAATCATAAGAAAGTTCAACGTCTGATGACGGTCCGTGGTTTAACGGCTCGAATTCGTCGGAAACGGAAGTATTCTTCCTACCAAGGAGAGATTGGCAAGAAGGCAGAGAATCTCATTCAACGCCAGTTTGAAGGGTCGAAACCGATGGAAAAGTGCTATACGGATGTGACAGAGTTTACCATTCCAACTACTTCGCCCAACTTAGAACAAGTGAAAGTCATGCTGGAGCAGGCATTTACAGAGAAATACTATGAGAATACGATTCTCCACAGTGATCAAGACTGGCAATACCAACACGATTCTTATCACAGGTTTTTAGAGAGTAAGGGAATTCAGCCATCTATGTCACGCAAGGGCAACAGCCCAGACAATGGCATGATGGAGTCCTTCTTTGGTATTTTGAAATCGGAAATATTTTATTGTTATGAGAAGTCGTTTCAGTCGCTTGAAGATTTGGAAAAAGCCATTGTAAACTACATCGATTACTACAACAATAAACGAATTAAGGTAAAACTAAAAGGACTTAGTCCCGTGCAATACAGAACTAAATCCTTTGGATAAATTATTTGTCTAACTTTTTGGGGTCAGTACAAAATCAGCGTCTTTCTTATGTATTGATTCGTATTGAATGCTTACTTAACTTCTGTAAAAATAAAATTATACGCCTATAAAGCTTATTATACCAGACTTTAAGACAGTTAGTGGAGAAAAGGTAGTGAAAAAGGTAGTGATGAAATTAAGTTTTTAGTTCATCCATTTTATTTTGGAAAATTTCAACAGCTTCAAATTTTTTCTTAGGCGCTAACTCTGCGTAAGTATCCATCGTAGTAGTAATTGACTTATGCCCCATCCTGTGTTGTAACTCTTTCCAATTAGTACCTGAATTTAACATCATTGAAGCATGTGTATGTCGGAAGAGATGAAAACCATAGTCTGGTAAACCTAAAGCTGATAAACGTTTTTTTAGTGTTGCTCTTTCATTCCTATCACACATATAATTTCCATAAATTGTTGGGAAGATGAGTGTAGAACTAGGTAGATTATGTTTTTTAAAATAGTTTTCCATTTCTTCATGGAAATTTTTTAGTTCCTCAATAATAGAAGATGGAACTGCAACTTTGCGATTTCCAGCATCCGTTTTAGGTGTTGATTTGCATATCATTTGTCCTTTTATACCGAGTTTCGGATTTGCGCTTTTCCACATAAGAGTTTTATTTACTATTATTTCATTTGTTTCAAAATCTAAATCGGTGATTTCTAATGCAAGCAGTTCATTAATGCGTAGTGCAGATGCTAAAAGTGCATTGCAAATAACTTTGAATCGCCTATTTGCTCTTGTATTTGGTAAGGTTTCAAGATAGGACAACCATTGTTTTAAATCGTCATCGTGAAGTACCATAACACGCTGTTTATTAGCCTTAGGTTTGGGTGGGATTTTGATTGCTTTAGCAGGATTGTTAGCTAATCCACAATTTGTAATTCCAAAATCAAAAATATCACTAACCTTATGAGCTATGGCTCCAAAGTCCTTTGCACTGCCCTTTTTTGCTCGTTTTACACCAGAATCAACTGATTTTTTTGCTCTTCTAGCTAGCTTGTTTACCCAAAGTTGAACATCAGCAGGCTCAATTTGATCAGGTTTGTAATCTCCAAACTGAGGAATAATGTAGGTATCAAGATAGCCACGTACTCGATTAATAGTATTTTGTGATGATACCCAAGTTTTGAAATTTGAAAACCATACCTCAGCTAGATTTTCAAAGTTGTCAATTGAGATTGTTTCTTTTATTGTAGAGCCAGATTTTTCAAATTGAATTTTAGTCTCAATAATTTTCCTATCGAGGCTTTTCAATGTTTTAGCAGTAATTGTTTTTGTGATTCTTTTTCCAGTTTTGACATCAGTCCCAATGTAAACACCTTTTATTGAATAACTGACATCTCCGTTCTTTTTGGTGACCTTAGTTACCCTTTTATTATTGTGTCGTATAATTTCTTTACTCATATAGCCTCTTTTGTTTGATAATTTAAAAGGCTAAAATAAGACCTTCATTTTTAAAAAGATGATTTTATTTTAGCATATTTTAGAAGAATAAACTCAAATATAGAGATTATTTGGATTCTATTCTAATTAGTCAAAAATTTTAGAATGTCATCACGTTTATAATATACTGTGCGAGTTCCTTCTATTGGAGGTTCCAAACGAGGTAGCCCTTTTCGCTCCCAACTTTTAAGTGTGTTTGGTGAAATACTAAGCTCTTTAAGAACCTCTTTTTGTGTCATGATTTCTAGTTGATTTATATCTGACTTCTTATCGAGAAGATTCACTAGTAGTTGCAATAGATTTTCAATCTTATCTAATTTAACTTGTTGAAGTGTATCCATATTCTTCTCCTTTCTATTTTCCAATTACATAGGTAAATTGTTTTGCTGTCTCTGCATCAAAAGTTCTATAAGATATGATCCCAAGCCCCTTATAGTTACTTTCAGAGATTAAAATGGAACCGTCTGATTTGACTTGTTCCACAAAGGCTACGTGTCCATATACTGGGTCTGCGCCAGCTTGACTCGATGAGAAAGATAAGGCAGAGTGTTCGGTTGGTGTATTTGTAGTTGTATAACCTGGTTTTTCCATCCATTGATTACCATTCCCCATATAAGGGTCAAAGTTAACACCAACTTCTTTTCCACGGTTATAGACAAACCAAGTACATTGCCCCCATGGATAAGAGCTTGCGATATAGTTAGTAGTATCAATAGCTTGGGTAAGACTATAGCCTTCTGGAATATCGCTTGAAGTAACACCGCCACCGTCTCTTGATTTGCCTGTAGTTTGTTTAGGTGCTTTTGGGGTTCCTCCGTTTTCATCAATGTAAGTATCCAGCTTTTGCATGATTTCAGCTCTTCTTTTTCCTGAACCAGAAGTGTCTGTAAAGTAGACGCCTCCATCAACGGCAGTGTTCAAAGTACCAGAAGCTAACTTCTTTGCCTTGTCGTCTTGGATTTTGAAAGTTTGGTTTTTATTACCAATTATGGTTTGTTGAGTGAGAGCGACAACAGCAACTTCATCATTAAAGTTATTGGCGTTTTCAGGATTGGAGTCAAAAGCTCCGTATCCAAACATATTGGCTCCTAGATTTGTCGCAACCCCAGCAGTTCCTAGTGAACTTTCATTCAATGCGATCGCAAGTATCGCTCGAACATCCAGATTTGACTTGGCTTCCCACTCTAGCAATTTTGTCCCATTGATGCGACTTGAATCATAGTCGATTCCTAAAGTTTTTAGGAATCCATCTAATTGTGAAGCCTTGATTCCGTAACGATGAACTAATAGATTATGTGTGTAGGCGTCTCCGTCTGACCAGTGTTCAGAATAGGTAACTTCATTTTGACTGTTGGAATTTCCACCAATGGAACCCCCAGCCATGGAAGAGGCAAGAATGAGAATAACAAGAATCGGCATGAGAAGAGGAAGGAGACCAAGGATGAGAAACCATTTGATTTTTTTCATAAACCCTCCTCTTCTTAATAGCGAATATAGGCAGTAAAGAGTACTGTTCCAAAGCGCCATTTGGCATCTAAGATAATTGCATGGGCTTTTACTTGGGAGATAATCATTTCTCTTTCAGTATCCTTTACTGGAAATAAAAGAAGGAAATCGACTGAGCGTTTTCCTTCTTGATAGGCTTGATAGATTGTATCTTCTAGAACTTTTGGGAATGAGGTTCTAGAACGAATTTTTGTGTTCATTTGCTTCTCCTCTTAATTGGTTTAGTCTCTCGGTTAGTCTGTTTCTGCGTTCAATATTAGCCTTGATTTTATCATCCCTTGTCATAGTTTTTCTGTATGCACGGGTAAAGGCGTTTGACCCTTGCGCTTTGAACATGGATTGAGGATCTTTGTAATCTTCTAGTTTTGCCTCTATACGATTGATACGGTATTGCTTGATAGGAGAAATCCATTCTTCCTTGAGAGTCTCAAATTCTTCTTCTGGGGTGACTTTTTCATTGTTTGGTTGCAAAACTGGTTCAAAGTTAGATGAAGGTGTTGTTTCTTGTTGCGTCGTGCTATGCTGAACCCTAGGGTATAATTTAGCTCCGTCTTCTTGTACTTGCTCTGTTTCTATGGATGGTAAAAGTTCATCCTCATCTGGCTGCTTACTAGCAAAGAATGATCCAAATTGTTGGAATTGGCTTCTTGCATTCATGACTGCTCCAGCTCCATATCCAGCGCTTGAAAGGACAAAATTTCCTAATCCTTGAGCAGATGAAAGTGCCCTAGTTGGTACTTGTGAAGCTAATTCCTTTGTTTGGCTAACTGTTTGCGTGACCTTGTTTCCGATATCATTTGCTACCATACGAGCTTTAGAACCAAGAATAAACTGAATAATTTCTGCCTTGTATTTCCAAAGGAGGAAAAAGATCATAGCTTTAGAAGCAACAGAAACTAAGAGTTTAAAGACGAGTCCAAAAAGCAGAAGAGAAGGGAGAGTCTTCAAAACACCATCAAAGCCAGATGTGACCAAGTTTTCAACTAATTGTTCAATGTAAAAGATGAATAGTGTTAAGAGGCTAGTAATTGCTGGAAAAGCTAAGCCCGAGAACATGACTTTAAGAACTCCAAAAATCAAATCCTGCATCCGAGGAATAAAGGAAACAAGAAGAGCAATTGGGAATAATAAAATCATCATAAGAACTAGAACTTGAGCGAGGATATTTAGAATTTGAATCAATATAACTGGGATAGCTAAAACTATGGCTTCTACAATTTTAAAGATGATATAAAACATACGAATGAAGATGAAGTCAGGCATCGCAGAAACCCAGCGGTTCTTTTCACCATCCTCATTAGCACCATTTCCGATTTTATCTAGATAGTCAGAGCGCTCTTTAGCTTTAACTGCAGTAAAGTTTCCGTTTGAATCAGAAGTACCTAAAACTTTACTATTATCAAATTCCTCTTCTTTTCCATCCTGACTATTCTTGTATTTACCGTTTTCTTGCCCAGTGTTCGCAAAGACATAGGCTTTATAGGAAGTTTCAGCAATATAGCTATCAGCCATTGAATCGCCAATTTTGATTGACTTATTTTTTTCATAGTTGACTTCAATTTTAGAAATTTTTGAGGAGACATCTTTTGAAACATTGTGGATAGTATCAAGCAGATAAAGTCCGCCTGAAGTTCCAGCGATTGTTCCAAAGTAGCTAAATCCTAAGAGAATTACTAAACAGACATGAAGTACTGTTCTTGAGAAACTCCCTTTAGAAAAGAAGTATTGATAAAATAGATAAATCCCAAGAATAAGTAGGGACATTGAAATGAGGGAATCTTTGCCAATTCCGTTAGTGGTTGAAGCTGTGAATCCCTTCCAGATAGAACTTGCACCGTTAAAGACATAGGTTTTGTAAGCGGAGTAGAGATCCACTTGTTCTAAAATACGAATAAGAAGAGAGAAGAAACCAACAATGGCATTGAGTAGGAAAAAGAAAAAATTGACGAAGATTTCATTAATCATTACCCATGCACCGTTAAAAGAACCGAACCCAGTTGGCTCCATATAGGACTTGAGCGAAAAAATATCAACGCCTTTTAATTTCTCAAAAGCTTCTTGCATGGTTTCACCTCCTAACTAGCGTATTTATTTTCAAGACTTGAAGAAACTGTTGTTTTCATAGGTTTTAGTAGCATGTCAATATCTTCAAAAAGATTGTGAACAGAAATCATGTTCAGGTTGCCATAGACGTCATAGTAGAGACATTGCCCTGAAATCATATTATCAATCCATTCTAGGTTTTGTTCGTTGACTTCTAGGTTGACGTGACGAAGAATATCTTCTCTTTCTGACTTTTCGTAAAAAGCAAATATGGTTCCAAAGCCCGTCGTGTCATCGTCATTTTCAGCATCATGCACAGATTGAGTAATGAGTGAAAGGGTATTGTTTTTTGATCGCCCAATACGTCTCATGTTTTTTATAACGGCTTTTCCTTCTGCGGATTTCATTAGAATCCATGCTTCATCGAAAAATTCGATGGTGTCCTCATTTTCATTGCGCTCTCCAAAGTGGGTACAAAAGGCACCAAGCGAAAACATGAGGGCAATGGAATTTCTTTCGTGGTCTGAAATCTTTGTGGAATTATCTTTAGGCAGTTTAAGGTTGTTAACTTCTAAAATAGTGACTCGGGAATCATAGTTTAGTCCTTGAGTGGTTCCATCTGAAAAGGCAAGTTCCAATATGGAATTCGTGACAATAGAAGTTAGATAACGTCCAACAGAAGCAATATCATCCTTCTCGTCCATTTTCAGGCGTTCTAAGACCTGTTTAAATCCAACAGCTTGACCTTGTTCTCTTTTCTCTGCAATGATGTTTATAGCCTCTGTAATGGCTGTCTTTTGATCCATGGTAACATCATCTACAGCTTGCAGGAGAAATTCCAACATATTTTTTGCGACTTCAACTGCCTGTTCTTTCTCAAGAACAACGATGGGATCCAAAACCCCATGGTTAGATGGTAGCGAGCTATCAAGAGTGACAAAGTTAAATGCTTCAATCTGTTTCTTACGTTCAGGGTAGAGCCTAGCAAATTCAGGCGAGTGAATCACTTCTTGGTAGTGATTTCTGAGTTCTCGTTTCGGGTCAATGTAGAGGGTTTTGACATTTTGCAGGGCAACGCTCAAGAAAATAATCTGAGCCAAAAAGGATTTTCCTTGTCCAGTAGCACCTGTGATGATGATGTGTGGGTTTTTAGTGATTTTACCAGCGATATCTTCTTTGTTTCCGACAGTGGCATTATATAGAACAATATTTTTGGAGGATTCGATAGCTTTTTCAATCGAATCCCAACGCCCTGTCCAGTTGTCTACTCGTCCGATATACCAGCCAATCCGATTTCCTGAAGAGCTATTGGTAAAGGGCATCAGTTCTGAGAAACCACGAGGAGTTACCATATGAGTCCAAGTTCTCGTTTTCTTTTGAAGATGCTGACCATAGAGGAGGGCTTGAAAAAGATAGGGTGCATCTTGGCTAGCTTCACTGATTTCAACACCCATATCATCAAAGTAATTGAGAACTACTTGTCTACGTTGTCGTAGTTGTCCAATACTGGAGGCAGATACAATAAGATAAGCTCCATATTCGATGATATTTTCCTTATTTCCTACCTTTTTCATCAAGTCTTTCAGAGAAAGTGACCCCATGATGATTTCATCTTGTTGGACAGTATCCGTATTTTCTGCCTCTTCCATAATATTGCGATAGCGGGTATTGGATCGTCCCATTTTCCCTTTGATTTTATTGTTATCAATAAATTCTGCCTTAATACGCAATTCAACAGGGAAGTTAAGCCGTTGGACAAATTCTCCTAGATGAAAGCCGTTAAACTGAATGGGAAATTTTCCAACAGGAAGAATGGTAACAAAAGAAGAACCATAAGGACTTTCTAGTTTTAAAAAGCCACCCTTGGTGACTTTGATTAGAGTATCCGTGATGTTAAATTGGGAACGATTGGCGAGAACTTCCTTTTTGTAGTGGGGAATATAGCGGAGATATTGCATCCGTTGGTAGTAGAACAATTCCTCATCCGACAAGGCTTTTGCTCGTAAGGGAGCGAGGGCTTGGTAAATGGTAAACTCATCTGCACGGTAGCCCTCATACCAGTTTTCAGCGAGTTCATATTCGTAGCCAAACCCCTGAGCGATTTTTTCGGAAAAATCAGTTAGGCTTTCAAGGGCTAATTCTTTGATTGTTTGCCCATGATTTTGTTTTCTTAGGTTAACTCCAATCACCCAATCAAATTGATAAGGAATTTCCATTTCATTTGTTAAATGGTCAACGGTGTAGAGGAGGAGTTCTTCACCAAGCTCTCTACTATCATCCGCTAGCGCTTCTGAGAAATCCTTTAATTTTTCCTCTAGAAGATAGTCCTTGGGAATGAGGGAAACCTCAAAATATTGGTTTTTTTGAAGTTTCTTCATCATTTGAGCGACGGTTAATTTGTGCTTATTTTTTCGTCCGTCATCCGTGATGGTGATTGGGGTATTCGGAATACGGTAGTAAGCCATTACTGACCGATCCCGTTTCAAGACAAGATTGTCATGAGTTTGTAGGATGGGATAAGTTAGTGTTAGAGACATAGTTCCTCCTTTCTAAAGGTTTGTTTTTTCAAAGACGATTTCTTCAATTGGTTCAATACGATCTTCGTGGTAGATTGCTTTTTTGTTAAGTTTAAAATCCCAACAGTAGATTAGATAATCTGCTAGAAAGAGATGCATTTTCTTTCCATGTGGTTCGTATTCTGTATAAAATTTTGCTAGCTTATAAGGGATAAACCAGTAGAGAATTAACGAAATAGAGTGAGTGGCTTTAGCTAGAGGTACAAGAATAAAACCACCAAAGAGTAGCATGGTAACAAAGATGAAGATAAAGACTATAAAAAAGGACAGTTGCATGGGTGTAGCAAAGTACCAAATGCGAGTGCCCTTTTTAGTTTTTATCTCTTGAATCCAATAAGGGGCGTTAAGCCCCTTGGCGTAATCATACAGTTTTTCATCTTTCATAGTTAGAGTCCTGTTTCAATCCCAAAGAGACGAAGGAACCAGCCAAATGCTTTTAGAATGTCTTGTCCTTTTGTGAGTGAGATAATGACAGCATAAAAACAAACTACTGAAAAAAGTTGGATCCAAGAGCTGTTGCGCCAAGCTTTAACTGCAAGTAGGACGGCAATTGCTCCTAGTACCCAAACAGCATCTCCTTGTAGGAAGGCTCGTAGATTTTCTGTGTTCATGTTGTTCTCCTTTATTTTTCTTGTTTTGCGTAGTTAAGAGGAATGGTGTGGGTTAACTCATCTACAAAGTAAGTCCCGTTATTTTGAGTAAGGGTGAGAGTGAAATTCTCTGAATGAGTTGAAGCCCCCACTTCAAAAGTAACTTGAACAGTTGCGATGAGCTTTTCCCCATCTTCTTTTAGATAGGTGTAGTCAATACTTTTAAAGGTAGTATTTGCGACTATAGAAACATCTTTAGCAATCAAATTCAGATTGTCTTGATTTGTAGTGTAGTTGGTGAAAAAGACAGTTAAAAACTTGTCTACTTTCTTGTGTTCATCCTCCGATAGACGATCGGTTGCTGACAAGGTCAATTGCTCGTCTTTTGAAGATGGAGTTGCTTGTGAGGAGTCAAGACTTGAAAACCAAGGTAGACCAGCGATACGATATTTACCATTGACTTCCTCAAAAGGAATATTAAATCCTGTTGTGATTTCCTTTTTCTCGGTGTTGTTGTCCTTTTTGATCCATTCCTTGTATTTGACACGGTAGGTTGCCACTTTATCTGTTACAGTGACGAGCTGCGAATAAATCACCTCGCTAGGGTTTCGGACTTGCCCTTGTGACTTGGTGTCAGGAAGGGCACCATAAAAGGAATTCAGATGATTAATTTGTTCGGTTTGCTTATTATTTTCTTGTGAGAGGGTAAAGTAAGCATAAACAAAATCATTTAAATAGTATTGTAGACGGTAGTCATATTGCCTAGTAGTTGAAGGGGCGTCTGATTTTTCCTTTTCAAAGTTTTCAATGCTTGTTTTTAGATTTGAAACCTGATTGGATAGAGTGATAGATCGGATGGAACCCATGAGCCCAATTAGGAGAAAGAAACAAATTCCGCCAACTACGGCAAGATTAACTTGTTTTTTGGTAAGGGTTTTAAGTTTTGGAGGCTTCTTTTTCTGTTCAACCTTTTTAAATTGTTCTAGAAATTGCTTCGCCTTTAAGAGATAGGATTTTAAATTGTCCATAGTTCCTCCTGTTACACTTGGGCTAACTCAATAAGTTTGGTTCCTTTTGCATAGAATCGTTTATTAAGTTTTTCCATTTCTGAATTGATAAAGTAATAGCCTTTTAGCTCGTATTGGAGTTGTTCTAGTAATTGGGGAGCTAAAGTCTTTGCTTCTTCTTTTTTCAGCAAGCTGTTTAATTCACCTGCTTTCGTCCAAGATTCTTTATAATCTTTCTTTTTGAGAGATTCGCCTAATTCATTAGCGACTTGTTCTACTTGTCGGGTGAAGGTTGTTTTTGTTGCCATTTCGATTTCCTTTCTAAATTGTTCTTGATTTTGCTTGATGGTTTGTTGGATGTAAGCGATAAGTGAGGGACGCATCTTTTGATTGAGGGAAAGAACTTGTCCCTCTAAGGTGAAGCAAGCATGTTCGTAGCTATAGAGGCTTTTAGAATTTGGTTCTTTTTCGGTGCATCTTCCAGCACATTCATAGTAGAACTCCTTTCCTTTTCTTAAAAGAATGTAGAAATGCCAAAACTCTTTGTCAGGTAAGAGAAAGAAGTCTGCTTGATAGATTTTCTTAAGCAATTTAAGAAGCCTCTAGAAGATCATCATAGCCAAGTGCTTGGAAGATAAAATCAGAATCAAACCAGAGCCAATCATTGATTTGAGTTTCCGTTGGGGTATCCCCACAGAAGATATCTTCACAAATAGTGGTGAGGGTATCCAATCCTCCACGTTCACGGACAGTGTTTAGAGTTGTTAATCCGCCTGACCAAGCTTTAAAGTTTTCTAGTGAATTAATCTCAACTTTGTATTCCATAGGTTGTTTTCCTTTCTAATTTTCATATTGTTTACTAGCTTTGAGTAATTTTAACATTGCCTTCCCACGATCTGTAATTTCCCCGCTATTTTGAATCATCTTCATGTATTCGGTCTGCATGATACGATCAGCTTCTGAAACTAAAGCAAGAGAGTTAGATACTTGATAGGTCAGCCAGCGGATGGTTCGTTCAATAGAGTAGGGTTGGGGACTGGTTGAGAGTTTCAAGGGTTCTACCCCACCAAAGAGACGTTGCCATTTCTGATCAGGTTTATAAGCTCCAAATTGATTGATTCCGTCATAGACTTGCATTTCATAATTGATAACCCCACGGGCGATTTCCCCAAGGTCTACACCGTTGATGTATTCCTCGATAGCTCCGTGTGCTTTCTGGTCTGAAAAACGAAGTTCATAGCGATTCCAGATACCAAAAATCTCCAAGGATTCTTCCAAGGAGATATTTTCTTGACGGGCGAGTTCATAGCGTTTCTCGTAAAAGTTAAAGTAGAGTTGGCTTTGCCTTGAGCCAAAGTAGAGAGATAAACCGTGATTGGCTTCCATATCCTCATTATCAATAAAAGAGCCACCCCCTGTTACATTCCATTTCCGAAAGGTATTAAGAACTATTTCCTTAGCGTAGAGCTTCTCAATCAACTTAGGTAGGTGAATCTGCTGGTCTTCTTTTCCAAAGCCTTTGTAGAGCTCATCTAGAGCGATGTCTAATCTCTTAATCCGGCAATCCTCATAGGCATAGAGGAGATTTTGAAGGAAGATTTGCCAGGTGATGCCCTTGTATTCTAGGAGCACTTCCAACTCACGGCATCCTTGTCCCGATAGTTGAAGACATGATTGGTAGTCTTTGGTTTCTGTTTTATCAAAGAAATCAAAAATCCAGATATTGCCTCGTTGCCAAAGATGAGTGTAGTTCATGAGACGTGTTTCTTGGGCGCTAAATTCGCTCAGATGACAGAAGAGAAAGTTTTCACAAAAAGATTCTAAGTCACGTAGAGCAGGAAAAGAGATTCGCAAGTAGTCAATCCGAGCACGTAAACTTTGTTTTTCATGCTCTCTATGAAAACCTAGCTTGGCTTTTAGGTCACGGAACTTTTCAATGCTCAATCCTCTTTCGCCAGTTTCGTAGGAGCGATAGGTTCTAGTAGGTAGATCAACAGCTTCTGCAAGTTGTTTTTGGCTCATACCTGTTTCTTGACGAAATTTCTTAAGATTGAATGGGCTGATTTTATCCATTCATGGGGACACCTCCTTTTTTATGAGTGACACACTTTTTTTGCCAAAGTGACACACTTTCTAAAATTCGCAATCCCAACTCTCACAAGGAATGAGGAGGGTTGGACTTTGCCATTTTGCCAAATGTAACCCCCCTATTAGAAATCGGGGGTTTCATCATCAGAAACTAGGAACTTCGGGCTACGGTCTGCGCCTGACTTGTCGTCAGGCTTGCCCTTACCCTTGTCCTAGTTCCTGATGACTAAGTGCCATCTGAACGGCTTTGGCATAAGATCTTCGTCCCCCCTCTTCAAAGTGAACCAGAGTTTCAAGAAGAAGTTCTTCTTGAAGAGGAGTCACTAAAATAGCTGAGTCAGAACGGTCAAAAGTAATTCCTTGTTCCTCTAGGAGATAAATAATCTTTCGAAGCGTTGCGACTTTTAGTTCCTGCTCCTCCGCGAAATCCTTTAGTGGTCGTTGGTTGACTTGGTTTTCTAACTGTTCTACCTCCTTTGTCGATTCTTCTGTTGGAACTTGTAACTCATAGTCTTTAAAGACAGAAAACTCTTCTCCTTCAAACTCTAAAATGGGAATTTGCGAGTAGGCCTCATAGAAAGAAAATCCCTGGTCTAAGGGTACATAAGGTGAGAAAAATTCACCAGCCAAGTCTCCGTTGTTTGCGATATAGCCCCGTCCCTTGACCTTAACGCCATTGATTTCATCCAGTTTTTTAAACTCTTTGGTTTTATTGGCATCTCCAAACATCATGTCATATCCTGTTGATTCCAAATGACCGACGGAAAGACGCATCATAAAGTTGTCCCGAAGAGAAGTCTTGATATATTCCCCATCAGGCCGTTGCATGGCAAAGATTACATATACTCCCGCTTGACGGCCCTCTAGAACGATTTGAGTTAGGTATTCCATGAGCTCCGACTGTTGGCTATAGTCACGGTCAATTTTGGCCATTAGAGCAGCCCATTCATCTACTAGAAGAAATTTAGGTTTTAGATTGTAATGGGTGTAATAAGTACCTGGTCTATAGTCTGGAAAAGACGTTAAGACTTCATAGCGCTTTTTCATAAACTCGACATTTTCTCTAAAACAATTAATAATATCCTCTTTACTGGAATAGACTCGACCATGAAAGACAGGTAGCTTTTTCAAAGAGGCTAAATCAGAGTTTTTAGGATCACAAATATCGATATAGCCAACTTTTAATAAGGCATAGATAATGGACATGAGCGTAACGGTTTTTCCTCCGCCAGTTCCTCCACCAACTAGTAGGTGAGAGTCTTTGACATAATCCCAGTAGACATCTTTCATAAGACGGATCTTTGAGCCTTTTACTTCAACTTGATCAATTGAAATGCGACTCTCAATCCGATTGATGGCGATTTTGTATTTTACAAATCGTTTATCAAAACTCTTGTCACGAAAATCTCCGTTAAACATGACTTCAAGAGTAGAACCAAGATTTAAAAAGCGATCTTGAAATTTGTTTCCTTCTAAGATGAAACTAACTTGAAGCTCATAGCGACTTTGTTTGAGGTAGACTTTTGGAAGTGTAATCTTTTCAACTATGCCTTTCTCTCGTTTGACTTTCTTGACCAGATACAAGTTGTTTTCTAGTAAGAAACGGGAGAGGATACGAAGGCTATTGAGCTTTTGAAAGAAGAGAATCTTCTCATAACAGAGGTAATTGACCCCCAAAGAAAGAAGAGCCGACAGTAGAACTACAAATCCAATGAAATATCCTTGAGGTAAGGGCTGAACTTTCAATTCCTCTAGATGAAGGTAAGTATAATAACTAGTAGCTAACAAAAAAGGAAACCACCAGATAAACCATGTGATTCCCTTAATGTTTCGATGAAAGATTTGAACTCTTTTTCCTCGATAGGTAAAGAGTTTCATGAGTGATCACCTCCTAATTATTTTTCTTGTTTTCTGTTTGTTTTACTTCCTTAGTTTCCTTGACTGGAGTAGCTCCCCCTTTCTTTTTGATTTTTGAAGCAAAGAGTTTAAAGATATCCCGATTATTCACGTGAATATGGGCGACAACAATATCTTCTAATTCTACTTCTTCACGGTATTTAATGCCCAGGTCTTCAATTTCAGACTCTGACATGTCTGCGATAGTGAAAAAGAGGGTTTCGTGCTGGACAGAAGAATGAATCCCTACGACGATGCCACGGATCTCGCCTGTATTGACTTGGACAAATGATCCGTCAGGATTTCGTTGCGATTGATCTACTTCAAAGATGACTTCAGGCCCCTCAATCCCTCGGAAAGTCAATTTCCCAAGGATTGCCGGGACATCTAGTCCATCTGTAATGACACGATAGGTTTTGTCTGCAATTTGTAGTTTTTCTCCGTAGTTTAATCCAATTTTAGCCATGTGATTTTCTCCTTTTATTTCTTATTTTTTAAGTACCAATTTTTCCGCAAAGACATTGCGGTAAGGTGCAACATTCTTACCATTTAAAATAGTGTCTGAGAAAAAGATTGGGTTAACCGCTTCTACTAGAGCATCTTCTGGAAAGACTGTTGTAGAGGCTGGTGTGATGACATGAAAGGCTCCATGTTCTGCGCTGTTTAGAATGTGACGTTGGTATTTACCTTTTTTACCAAATACAGACTGAGGAGCTTTCCCCAATTTTTCATAATAAGCTTGACCAATAAATTCTGGTTTCATTTTTAATGTTTCTGGAATCATAGGATTCTCCTTTCAAATTTTGAGTAAAAGAAAAAGAGTCAAGCTAGTTGCTTTACTCTTGAGTAATAGTGATTAAAAATTTTACGTTTATACATGCGACTATAAAGATCAATATCCCCATAAGCAAATCCTGTTTCTTTTGCCTTAGAGACTAAATGATCGATATCTACTAGGGCTTGACTATATAGTTTAGCTAGTAGACTTTCTGAGCTATCAAACATCCCATAAGTAAAGAGATAATTTTCATAGAGTCGTTTACATTGTAGTGCGAAAAAAGTTTGTCATATCATTCTCCTTTATTGTAATAAGTAAAAAAAGCTACTAAGTGAAAAAAGGAAAGAACTTAGTAGCTTGAGAGTAGGTCTATCTTGTTAGATAGACAGCAGTAAAGAAAAGTTATTTGGTTGGAAAGATCCCTCTTCCCACGGTGGCAACGTTTAGCAAGGTGCTTTGCGTCAATTACCATCGCTTTCCCAGCCAATCTCTTTAGGTAGTCATGATCATACCCAAGGGATTCTCTTACGCCCTTTGACGAAGCCAGTTCACTTTACTATTCGGAAAAGTGTGAAAGTCCGAAATGCGTGGAAGCCCACAAATACTTGTTTTATATCTTCACTTCAACCATAAGATGGACTTGACTTTACCTATCAAATATATTACAATAAAGGTGCTAAGTTAATTGTGTAGTTTGATAGTCAGTCCTCTGGTTGTCAGACGCACTTTTTATTTAATTGTCAATGATCATAATGCCGATAGCTAGGTATTATTGTTTTTAAACCCGATATAACCATCAGCTATATTTATATTATATAACCAGTAGTTATATTTGTCAAGAGATTATTTTAAAAAGTTAAAAATATTTTTAGAGGTTAAAAATGGAATTTTCGGAACGCTTAAAAAAACTTAGGAAAGACGCGGGTCTGACTCAAGTTGATGTAGCAAATAAATTAGGAATTTCCCAACCAGCATATGCATCATGGGAACGTGGAGTAAAAAAACCAACACAAGATAATTTAGTTAAGATTGCTCAAGTTTTAAATGTTTCTGTTGACTATTTAGTTGGGAATTCGGAAGAAAAAACAGATGAGTTGGATAACATTGAGTTACTTTTCCGTATGAATTCAAAGGGTTTAACTGAGAAAGAAAAAGAAATCTTCAAAAAAGAACTGATTGAGTTTATGGAAAAGAGAAAAAAAGCATTTGAAAAAAACAAGTAAACTAAAAATTAGCCTTTTTTGTTTGATAACTTCATTGATTAAAAGGAGTGTTTTATAAATGGATGTAAAAAAAGAATTTTTGAAAATAATGTCTGAACAAAAAGAAATAGCCTTAGCGACATCTGTAAATAATATTCCAAATGTTAGAATAGTCAATTTTATTTTTGATTCAACCCATAATATACTCTACTTCTCGTCTTTCAAAGGTAATGATAAGATTAAGGAAATGGAATCAAACTCTCATATAGCATTTACTACAATTCCACACTCTGGGAATGAACATGTAAAAGCTAAGGGTTTAGTTCAAAAAAGTACCAAAACTATTTTTGAAGTGGCGGAACAATTTATTGCTAAAGTACCAGGTTACAAAAATACTATTGAATTTGCAGGGGAATCTTTAGTTTTATTTGAAATACGATTTGATACTGCGATCGTTACCAAAGATCTAGAAACAATACAAACTATAGAACTTTAAATTAAAGTTTCAAAAATGGAGATTAAAGTATGGAAAGTAGTTTTGAAATTGAAATACCAAAAATGGAGCATTTTGAAATTGATGTCAGAAAAAAGGAATTATACAACTACGATTTCCAATCATATTCATTAACTCCACTGCAAAAAGAAGCCTCTTTAGTAGTTGCTAATAAGATTAGAAATAATTTATTTACTCATATTCCTGAAGCTAAATTATTAAAAAACTTGTTGAAAAGAATGATAATGACAATGTAGAATACGTTGCAAAATTATCTGAAGTTGCAAAAGAAAAGTTAAAATCGGGAGAATGGAGTTATGGTATACGAAAAAAGACAGGCGAGACCTATGCAGTATTAAAAGATACCGAAACTGGAAAAATCAAAAGTAGTGTAACTCTAGAGAAAAGGGCTGTCAAAGATTTAGGGAATCTTCCTGAACTTTCCGCGATACAAGGGCAATTAGCATCTATCTCAGAACAAATTGAAAGCTTAAATGAACTAGTTATCCGGGTAGAACAAGGACAGTATAATGATAGATTTTCAGGATTTTTCAGTGCACGTCAACTAATTGTCGAAGCATTAGCAACCAGAAATGAGCAATTAAAAAAAGAATTACTACTGTCAGCAATTAAAGAAAATAATAATACTATTGCAAAACTAATGATGTCAATTTACACAGATAGTATAGACTTTACCAATCTTAAAACCAAACAAACAGATGCAAAAAGAATTAACATTCTGCTTCAACAATCAATTAGTTACCTATCATCTGCAATGCAGTTAAATGTTGTTGCTTATACGGTATTAGAGGAACATGAATCTGTTATAGCTGTGTTAAGCAATTACAAAGCTTTTACTGAGCAAACTTTACTTGAGCCTAAATATGATGGAAAAAGTTTAGCTTGGAAAATTGATAATTTTACAAAAGGAAATAGCAACACTTTTATAAATTTGACACAGAGTATTTCAGAAAATATCAATACATTGGTTAACCATTCAGAAACATTATTAGTAGAGGAAGATACGAATGAAAGAAGAGAAAGTTAAAACATGTAAATACTTTAGATGTAATAAAGAAGTATACTCTCCAAAAGCAAAATTCTGTGGAGAGCACGAAAGATTTTATAGAGAACACAGAAATAGAATTGGAGGTGCGTTGCTGACTTTTGGAGGTATCGCTCTTTCAGCTTTAGTAAAAAAACAAAAGAAATAATCAGACTATGTCTATATATTTAACGTAATATAAAAAAGGTGGACATCCATCCACTTTTTTTATATAATAAACTCAACCATTTCGGTTTAGTTTTGTGCGTTGTGATTTAAAGGAGGTGTTATTCATTGGATGAATTGTATTCAAGAGTAAGTAGAATTACAAAACAAGCCCTTTATTCCTTTATGAAAGAGGAAGAAATTTCAACTCTACACTATCACTTTCACTATTATTTTGACTATTGCGTTCATGAGAATAACATTCAAGTTATTAGTCACCACTTCTCAAATCATAAAATTGAAGGTTTGACAGTTATTGATAAACTAGGGACGAGTTTTTCCTATGAGCAAGACAATCCTGTAACCAAGCGTAACTTTACCTTATGTCATGAATTAGGGCACTTCATTTTGAAGCACGCTGGCTCTTATTTTACAGAGTCGGTGGATAATCAGGAATCGATTCTAGAGCGAGAAGCCAATGTATTTTCAGCTATCGTACTAATGCCTGATATAGTGTTACTATCCAAGATTTACTACGCTTGTGAATCTTTTCAAAAGGTCAAAGAGGATCTAGAAGTTTCAAAGCAGGCACTTTATTTCCGACTGATTGACTTGTTGAGAGATTACCAAGTGGATACTGAATCAGCCATCAAACAGGCAGTAGATGAATACCTTGACGGTCAAAACGCCTCCCTTCACCATTGCTTTCATCAACTGAAAGAAATATTGATTGAAGAATTCAATCAATATCAACCCTCGCTTATAGCACGGCTAAAAAAGAGATTGAAACAAACCAATTTTGTGACGAGTAAAGAACTACCAGAATTACTTGATCAGACAAGGTGGGACGAGATTAGAGAAGTAAAGAAATTCAAGGTGTGGCTTGTTTACAATAAGGGAAAATCCTTAGCCTATGTGTGGGATAGCAACAAACTATCAGAGACAGAAGCTAGAAGAAAGGCAAATTTAGAATTATTAGTCATGTGAGGTGAATCATGTATCAACCAGAAAAATTAAAAGCTCGGAGGAAAGAGCTAAAACTAACACAAAAAGATATTGCAGATAAGCTAGGAATTAGCTATCAAGCCTATTCCGCTTGGGAACGTGGAGTCAAAGAACCTTCTACTGAGAAAGTGGCATTATTAGAGAAATTTTTGAACGTCCCCAAAGGCTACTTTACTGAGATAGAGATTGTCAGACTTTATAATGTCCTCTCATCCAACGGAAAAGAACAAGTTGTGTCTTATGCTCGTGACTTAGTCGCAGAAGAGCAAAATAAGAAAGTGATTCCTATTGCTGAACCACGCTATGAATATCGAGTCTATGAAGAAATGTCTGCTGGTCTTGGTGCCACTATCTATGGAGAAAAAGAGTACGATACGGTTTACTATGATGAGGAGCTGGGACATGATTTCGCCTCTTGGGTATCAGGGGATTCTATGGAACCCAAATATCCTAATGGTTCCGTTGCTCTGATCCGTGAGACGGGCTTTGATTATAATGGGGCAGTTTATGCAGTAGTTTGGAATGAGCAGACCTATATCAAGCGTGTCTACTTGGAAGAAGACGGCTTGCGCCTCGTTTCCATCAACAAGAAATACAAAGATAAATTCGCTCCTTATGACGATGATCCTCGCATTGTTGGAAAAATTGTCGGAAACTTCATGCCTCTGGAGGACTAGGTTATGGGAATCATTGACTATTCAAAAGAGCCTGTCAGTGATATTGCCTTTATTGATATGAAATCCTTCTATGCAAGCGTTGAGTGTGTGGAGCGAGGGCTTCATCCTCTTAAAACCTCCCTCTGCGTGATGAGTCGAGCGGATAATTCTGCTGGATTAATATTGGCATCATCACCTATGTTTAAGAAGGTATTTGGAAAAAAGAATGTTGGTCGGGCTTATGATTTACCCTTTGACGTCAAAACCAGAAAATTTTCTTACTATAACGCAAAAAAGCAGGGACTCCCAACGGATCCAGACTTTGTACGCTATATTGAGGAATGGGCGAAGACCACCTTTATCGTTCCACCTCGAATGGACAAGTACATTGAGGTTAATATGGAAATACAGCGAGTTTTCCAAGAATACGGTAGTCCCAATGAAATATACCCTTATTCAATTGATGAGGGCTTTATTGACCTAACGACTTCTCTTAACTACTTTGTTAGCAATCAGACCATATCCCGAAAAGATAAGTTGGATATAATTTCTGCTAAGATTCAAAAGGATATTTGGCGAAAGACAGGCATCTACTCAACCGTTGGTATGTCAAATAGTAATCCATTGCTTGCTAAGCTTGCCTTAGACAATGAAGCTAAGAAAATGTCCACTATGCGTGCTAATTGGTCTTATGAAGACGTAGAAAGAAAGGTTTGGGCAATTCCTAACATGACAGATTTTTGGGGAATTGGTCATCGTATGGAAAAGAGATTAAATGCCTTGGGAATCTTTTCTATCAAGGAACTTGCTAATAGCAATCCTGATTTACTAAAAAAGTCTCTAGGAGTAGTAGGGCTACGTCTCTGGTTTTATGCAAATGGAGTAGATGAAAGCAATGTTAATAATCCATATAAACCAAAGAGCACAGGATTAGGGAACTCCCAAGTCTTACCAAGAGATTATATCAAGCAACGGGATATCGAGATTGTCCTTCGAGAGATGGCAGAACAAGTTGCTATACGTCTTAGACGAGCAGGTAAGAAAACAACTGTTGTCTCTATTCACGTAGGCTATTCTAAACAGGAAAATAAAAAATCAATCAACACACAAAAGAAGATCGAACCAACTAATCAGACAGACACGCTAACTAATGTAGTTTTACAGTTATTTCATCAGAAATACAGTTCAGGTGCTGTAAGGAACATTGCCGTTAACTATTCGGGTTTGGTGGATGAATCGTTCGGCCCCATTTCTTTATTTGATGATGTTGAAAAAATAGAAAAAGAAGAAAGGCTCCAATCAGCGATTGACAGCATACGAGATCAGTTTGGGTTCACTTCACTTTTAAAAGCCAATGCGCTTGAGTCAGCATCAAGAAGCATCGTTAGAAGTAAACTTATCGGAGGTCATTCTGCTGGTGGACTAGATGGTTTAAAATGATTGATCGTTCCTATTTGCCCTATCAGTCTGCCCGAGAATATCAAGACTCAGGTATGCAAAAATGGATGGGCTTCTTTTTATCTGAACATACCACATCACTAGGAGAAGAAAAATATCATGTCGATCTAACTAGTGACTTGAACAGAACTGAAAAACTCTTGTTACTTTCTCAGTTTTATGTTGGGCGTTTAAAAGGTCGTTTTACAGTCAAACAAAAAGCTCAAAAAGTAACTTTGCTTGGCGAAGTGAGAGAAATTTCAGCAAAAGAAATATCCCTCAAGACCTATGAAGGACACCAACTGATTCAAGTAGAAGACTTCTTGAGCATCCAGTTATTAGAAGAGGTTATCTATGAGTAGAAAAGAATTATATGAGAATAAATTACAGATGGATTATTTCTCAGAAGACTATATCCGATTCGAAGAAGATTTCCAGAAATACTCATCAATGGACATACCACTTACTTTTCTAGTTGATGATATTCTCAGAACTATGGCTATGAATCAGAAAAACTACTTCAAACTTAATAAAGAGAATTCTAAGGATGGACGAGATCATTATTTTTACTTTGATGTAATCTTAAATGAGAATAAATTGATCAGGAAGTTTAAATATTTGAAAGTGACATTTTGTATTTAGAAAAATTATAGTTTGATTCTAAGTAACTAATAGGTGTTTATTATTAATGATGGTATAATAAAGGATAGCACAAAAAATGCATTAATGGAGTGGAAATATAGTATGAAGCCTTTTACAAAATGGGTTGGTGGAAAACGCCAGTTGTTACCACAAATACTTGGAATTTCACCTGATAAATTTAATAAGTACTATGAGCCTTTTGTAGGAGGAGGTGCTTTATTTTTTGAGCTAGCACCATCTAATGCAACGATTAACGATAGCAACGAAGAACTTATTTTAGCATATAAGGTAATCAAGGAAAATGTTGAAGAACTGATTCAGTTACTAAGATACATAAGGAGAACAATTCAAAAGAATATTATTTGGATATTCGATCAGCGGATAGAGATGGCAGAATAGAAGTTATGTCTGATGTAGAACGTGCTGGGCGGATTCTATATATGCTGAGAGTTGACTTTAATGGTTTGTATAGGGGTGAATTCAAAGAATCAGTTTAATGTGCCGTATGGGCGTTACAAGCGACCTAAGATTGTAGATGAAGATAATCTTCGCAATGTTAGTGAATACCTTAAAGACAACGATATAACCATTCTTAATACTGATTTTGAACTAGCAACAAAAGATGCAAAAAAAGGTGTTCTGATTTATTTTGACCCCCCGTATGTCCCGTTATCCAAGACAGAGAGCTTTACAGGTTATACCTCTGATGGTTTTGGTTATGATGAGCAGGTTCGTCTTCGAGATTTGTTTATTGAACTAGATAGAAGAGGGGCATTTGTTGTATTGTCTAATTCGTCTGCTGATTTAGTTTATGAACTATATCAACCATTTGCGAAAGAGATTATTGCAGTGGATGCTACACGAATGATTAATTCTAAAGCTGATAAGCGTGGTAAAATCAAGGAAGTATTGATAACTAATTTCAATATTGAGGTATAAAATGTTAAGTGATAAAATGTTTGAAATATCTATTCCTAGTGATAATGATGGATTTATTGTTTTAAAATGTCCAATTTGTAGTGAAAAATTTATGATTCAAATCCAAGATGTAAATGATGATAGCTTGATAGATGTTTGGTGTCCTAAGTGTGGGCTCAAAAGTGATAATTATTTAGATGATGATATAAATGACTTGGCAGAAAATATAATTCAAAACTATGTTGCTGATTTATTAAATAATTTTTCAGAAGATATGGAGAGGACGTTCAGAAACAATAAGGACATACAATTTAAGGGTGGTAAAAAGATAGATAAGGAAACAGAAATACCAATTGGAAGGAAAGTTGGAGACTTCGAAGAGAAAAGATATTTGTGCTGTGATAAAGTAGTAAAATTACGAACTATATCAAAATTCGAGGGTGGCTATTGTCCATTTTGTGGGGAGTTAGTAGATGGAGATTAATAAAAAAGAGCTTAGAAAAATTAGCAGAAGATTTAGAACGTTGGCTTCAAATGTGATGAATGCTTATTTCAGGGAACAGACTGATGCATTAATAGAATTTCTGGATTATATAAAAAAGACATCTTTGATATTTGATTATGTTGAGAGTTTATCTTATGATGTAGAGGGGTTAGAATCAGAACTTGATAGGATTAATTCCTCATATGGAAATGAAACTTTAAATTTGGGGACTGATAGCCGTAAAAGAACTTATCTTCTATATAGAGCATTTGACTATATTGCCCTTAAAAAGTTGTCTACAACTAATTTTGGATGGTACTATGCACATAGTGAAAAATATCAAGATATGGCGAAAGCATTTGGTGATAGATTGATTTATCCATTTGTTTTAGAAATTGAGGAGTATATTAAGGATATTGCGACAGATATGGGATTTGATAGTGATAGTTCATATAACATAACGATTAATAGTTCAGGGGTACAAGTTAATATAGCTGAACATGGAAGTACAGTTAACGCTGAGCAGGGAAATATTATTAATAGCGAGGAATTCTCTAAAGCTATGGAGAATGTTGAAGATGCTATTGAAACATTAGAAAATAGCGAATCTAAATCAGTACTCAAGCAGAACTTGGAAATTATTAAAAATGAGATTCAAGAACCACAACCAAAGCAGACTATCTTAACTTCGGCTTTTAATACGATGAAATTTATTGCAACAACTGTTGCCTTAACACCGGATTTAATCGAAGGAATTAAGTTACTTGCTAATATTATAGGAATAACAATATAAGAAAGTAGTAGCCGTTAAAACGATTTAGTTAACATATGATCAATTAATTAAAATAGATTAAGTCTATTTTATATTGTAAGTCTGTTTTATATATAGAGAAGAGAAAAAATGATTTCTGTAAATAATAATGTAAAACTATTAAATAGTATAGTTGGTATTGAAAGGGATTATTTGGCTTACTTTGGTAAAGAGTTTGCTATTGATTATGAACACCTTTACAAAGATATTTTTGATGACAGACTGAGTCAGTTATGTTCTAGCATACACTATCAGTTAGTGAAGGGATTAAGAATATTAAATGATAGTATAAATGGTGGGAGACATTTCTGGGCTGAACCAAGTAGAGATTTGATAAAATCAATCTCACTATCAAACAGATTTGTCAACAACCTTAAGAATTCTGGTGAGAAAGTTAGAATTGTTGAATACTATGATAAAGTATTAAAAAAATGTAATAGTTTTCTATCGTCATCTGGTGGAAGCCCAGTACCAGATGATATGTCGGAAGTTGAATTATACTATGAGTTACCAATTTTTGAAATATCGGATATTGTCGAGTTCCCGAATAACACTATACAACGGTTCCAATTGAAAACAGTTGGTGATGGTTCTTATGCTACTGTCTTTAGTTTCTATGATGAAAATTACAACAAAACTTTTGCATTAAAACGTGCTAAAAAAACTATTCTATTCAAGGATTTAGAGCGATTTTATTTAGAATTTGATATAATGAAGCAGTTACATTCTCCGTATGTACTCGAAGTTTACTCTATTGATAAAACTAAAAATGAGTATGTTATGGAGTATGCTGACACTTCACTTTTTAAATATATAAAGACTCATAATCAGAAATTGACTTTTACCGAGAGAATGAACCTAGGTTATCAAATAATAAAAGGATTTGAGTATCTAGCTAAAAAAGATATACTTCATAGAGATATATCACCTAATAATATTTTGATTAAAGAGTATGATGATGTAAAAATTATTAAAATTGCTGATTTGGGGAATGTCAAGTTAAGCAATAGCATGTTAACATCTCTAGATACAGAAATAAGAGGTGCATTTAATGATTATTCAGGCCTCCAACGAGTTGGGTTTAGTAATTATAATTTTCATTTTGAAGGTTTTGCTTTGTCAAAATTATTATACTTTGTCTTAACTGGAAGATATAAAGACTTTACAAAATTTGAATATAGTAATTTAGAGGAATTTATTAATAAGGGAACAAATCCAAATTTGAATCAAAGATTTAGCGATATAAATGAATTAAAGAGGGCATTTTCAAAAATAAAACCACCTTATTAAATAAGATGGCTGGCTAGTCTATTTTAAATAAATTATCCTTCAAAAATTAGATATAAATAAACTAATTTTTGAAGAATGTTGTTATACATTTTTTATTTGATAAAGCTTATAACTAGATTTAAAGTTGCTGATAGTTATAAAGGTGTAATAAGTATTTTAAAACACTTCCTCCCTATCCAAATTTGGATAGGGATTTTCATTATTTAAAATTCTACTTAGTATTTCAACACTAGATTTATCTAAGTCGTTCTAAAATAAGTTAAATTCTGTGTTAGTGTTTATTATTCTATTTTTCGCTAATTCTACAAATTCAGATTCTTTTTCTATACCAATAAAATTACGATTAAGTTTTTTACAAGCGACTGCAGTAGTCCCGCTTCCCATAAAGGGGTCTAATATAAGTGCATCTTCTTTTGTAGAAGCTAAAAGTAGTCTTTCCAAAAGATACAAAGGTTTTTGTGTAGGGTGTTTTCCGAACTTTTTTTCTTTTGGTGAGGTAAGTGGCCCAGACCAAACATCTTTCATTTGTTTACCGTTATTGATTTCTCGCATTAGATCATAGTTGAAAAAATGTTTATTATTTTTAATATCTTTTTTAGCCCACAATACTGTCTCGGTACTGTGAGTGAAAGATCTTCTTGCTAGATTCGGCGGTGGATTGAGCTTCTGCCAAGTAATATTGTTGATAATTTTAAAGCCTTCTTGCTCTAGAGCCATGCCGATGGAGTATATGTTGTGAAGAGTACCACTAATCCAAATAGTACCATCATCAGTTAATACTCGTTTACATTTTTTAATCCAGTTTTTATTGAATTTGTGTTTTTCAGCAGTCGTTAGGCTCTTATCCCAATCCCCTTTATTTACACTAACTTGTTTTCCACCAGAATTTGTAAAGCCATCATTTGATAGAAAATATGGTGGATCAGCAAAGATGCAGTTGACCGATTTAGATTTTATTTTTTTTAATATTTCAAATGAGTCTCCATTAACAAGAATAATAGAATCATTTTCAAAATAAGGAGTAAAGTTTTTGGGAAATACTTTTTTCATTGTTAAACCTCAAGTTCATAATTTGTAATTATGACTTCTTTCCCAACTCTATTTTTAGCATCACTATTGATCATACGTTTAACATTGACTTCTTTGACATGAAAATCTTTGTATAAATCTCTGATGAACTCTGTATTATGATTGGTGAGAATGCAGTAAACCCCATTTTTTGTTAATTTTTTAAAAAGGTTTGCTAAACGAATGTGTTCTTCCGTGCTAAAACCTTCTTTAGTGTAAGAATCAAAAGAAGTAGGATTTAGTGGAGCATAAGGAGAATCGAAGAAAACGAGGTCTCCTTTTTTGGCTTTAACAGCTGTTTCTTCGAAATCTTGATTGTAAATATCTACAGTTTGTAGAAATTGAGAAATTTGCACTAAATTATCTCGTTCATAAATGTTGATAGTAGTTTTTTGGTTAAATGGGACATTGAAAAGTCCTTTAGAATTAACTCTGTATAGACCATTGAAACACGCTTTGTTCAGATACAAGAAAAGGGCACTTCTATTTAAGGATTCATTATCATCAAAAATAATTTGGTTGAAATTATCTCGTTGTTGATAGTAGAATTCTTTGGCTTTTTCTTTATCGCCACACGAATTGTGTTCATTTTGAAGTTTATCCAGTAATGGAAGTAATTTATCGAGGTTGTGTTTTATATCGTTATATGTCCCAATTAAAACGTGATTATTATCGCTGATAACTGAATTTTTATGTTCTAATTCAAGGAGTAGAGCTCCACCACCGATAAATGGTTCAAGATATTGTTTGAAATTTGAGGGCATAATTTTTGTTAATTCGGGAATTAGTTGTCTTTTTCCACCCGCCCATTTTACAAAAGGTTGCAAGTGATAGACCTCCTTCTTAATTCTATTGATAGAACATTGATAGGTTCTATTATATCAGATAATTAAAAGAATAGAAAATATCTGAAAAGTGATCTATAATAGATCAAAGTGATTTTTGTTTGAAATTGATTGAGTTGATTTAAAAATAAAGATAGAATGGGGAATTCTGAAATGAAACTACATGAAGCTGAAAGAAAGTTGAACGAGATTGCCAATATTAAATTTAAAGACTTATTTACTGCCGAAGAATTGCAAACTATCATAGTTAATAAAGGCAAAACCGGACAACTTTTAGAGTTAGCTTTAGGAATGCAACTGTCCAACACAAATAGAGATTTTGAGGATGGAGAATTGAAGACTAATAAGTGTGACGAAACAAGCAATCCAAAAGAAACGATTTTTATTACTCAGGTTAGTAGCATGATCGATGATTTATTGCAGAATAAACCGTTTGAAGAAACATCACTATTTGAAAAAATTGATAATATTTTGTATGTTCCCGTTTGTAAAGTTGGGGTACCGGCAGAATGGATGTTTTTAGAGAGCATCCATGTTGATTTGAATGAAGAACGATTCTTTAGTTTAAGGGAACAACTACACAAGGATTATGATACAATTTGCCAGTTGTTGAACCATCATATTGAAACCAGTGAAGATGGATTCATCCATACTTCAAACGGGAAATTCATGCAAATAAGAAGTAAGGATTCTAAACCATATCATCCAATTTATTCAAATGTATATGGTAGGGAGGTTTCGAACAAAAATCATGCTTTTTATTTCAAAAAGGAATTTGTCTATGAAATTAGGAAAATTGTGGGGAAGTATTAATAATAAGTAAGGAAAACAGTGATTATGTCAACTAGAATGCCAAATGTTTATGGTGGTGGAGCTAATACTAATGTCAATGGATTGAAGTTCGAACAAACTACCTCTCTTGATTCTACATTAGTGAGAAAAGGGTTCGAAATTATAGATAATGAAGTCTATTACCAAGATAGAAAAATAGGCTGGAGTGTAGGGAAGAACAAATTATATACAAAATTTCTTACACCTCAAAATATTGATTATAAACAGTATAATTCAAAAAGATGGCAACCAGATGAGTGTTTTATTAATGAACTTAATCAGACTGCTTATATTATTGAAAAAAAATTTCAGAATTCGAGTGGTTCTGTAGATGAAAAACTACCTGGATGTCATTTTAAAAAAATGGAGTATGAAAAATTATTTTCACCATTAGGTTATAAAGTTCAATTCATCTATATTTTTAATGATTGGTTTGAAAAAGATGAATATAAAGATACCAAAGAATATATTTGTATGATGGGATGTTCGTATTTCTTTTATGAGATTCCTTTGTCGGTATTAGGTATAGACTTTTTGTGAAAATGTGAAGTAATAAATATAAGATATAAGAAAGGCTCTATATTTTTTTCTTAAATTTATTGTTATCGTAGAGGTAGAAATGACAGAATATAAAATAACTAAATTTTTTTCAAACGTAGGTACGAGAAATGAAGTACGAATGCGTCTGGTAGAAGAGTTATCTAAAGAAGTTCCAGGGAATGGAAAGGATGAGGAAGCTTCCAGATATACCTATTATGTGGAAAAATTATTAGATGGTCGTCGTATTTTTCTAAGACGACCGGCAAATTTACATAACGGTTTTGATTTTTTAGTTTGTGTCGAAAATACTAACTTTTCTGATGAAGGGAAACGGAAAAGAAATTTTCCTAAACATGACGAAATTGTAAATGATTTATTGATGAAAAAAAGTGAATCTCCTCAGCAGTTTTTTCAGTTAATGAGTATGATTGAGGACATTTATCTCTGTAGAAAGAACTATAAGGCGTCAGACTTCAATTGCTTTTCATTTAGACAGGGCTTTCCTGCAGACTTAATTGCTCTGACTTTAAAATGGTTATTCATAGAACAGGATATCCGATATTGGAATTATTCTGGTCGAGGAATGCTTTGGATAGGCCTATCTCAAATTATTAATTAAATTTTAATTAGATTTTAAGAAAAATTCGTATAGTACTCTACAAAGATACTTATTCTAATACGTTAATTCTAACCTCTACCTTTTTTTGAGAAATGATAACAAAACCTGCTATAACAACGTTTGTATGGACAGTAATTGATTTTTACAGAACTAAACTATTCCCTCATTTAAAAATATTGATTCATATTTTATGAAATTAATCAGTAGCTATCGTTCCGAAAAACCTTGGTATTACGCTGTTTTTAATCCGAATGAAATCCATACTTTCCAAACCAGGTTTTACAAAAAGTGAAATCTTAACTAAAATTCATTGTCAAAAGGTTTTAAAACACTTCCTCCCTATCCAAATTCGGATAGGGTTTTTCATCATTAAAAACTCTCAATAATATCTCGACGCTTTCCTTCAAATGGAGGAGTTCGATTTTTCTTCTATGAACATCAGTATTTTTCTCTATATTCTCGCAATGTCGTTTGATATGCCATAAGGATTTTTGAATGTTGTCTTCTTTTAAATTTTTCATAGTCCTATCTTATCAGATAAATGTTCAAAAATAATGTTGATTTCCTCAAATGATCAAAATATAGCCTGAAAAGCACTAAAAAATAAAAGATACCTTTTTAGAGGGATAACAAAAAAAACGCTTTAATCAGCGTTTTTATTGTATAAAGAATAACGAATAGTTTTAGAGTTTTACTTATCGCTATATTTCTTCACGGCTTCTTTATATGCTTCACTATCCTTTTTGTAATAGTCCTGCTTCGTTCCTGAAATATCTACAGTGAATACACCATCCTTAAAGGTATAATTCTCTTTTCGGTTTATGATATTAGAACCAGTCAGTTCGATTGTTGAACTATCTTTATCAATTGTAAAGGCATCGGCCTCTCCTTTATTGATATTTCCTTTGTTACCTGAAATGGTAAAGGCAACTTCATTTCTACTCTCGTTTATCCAGTAGTATTCGCCATCTAAAGAATTACTTGATTGGTTAGAACAGGAAAATAATAAAATTGCAGATAGAGACACTAAAATTAACGTGATAAATCTTTTCATTTGCTTACCTCCATTTCTATTATATCAAAGTAATGTTACAAGTGTAAGACAGTTAGTAATAAGGGTGTTTTACCGTTTTAGAAATTAAAAAAAGGAATTCTTTTTGAAATTCCTCTTTTTTTAAATAAACGAATCAGTTTCTTATTTCATAAAAGGTAGTGAAAAAGGTAGTGATTCGATTGATTTATATCGCAATATACTGAAATTTCGAAATTCAAGAATTGCTTCAAATCAAGGTTTCTAAAGTCTAGTGACGTGTAGTGAACCCTTATTTAACTTCGGTGAACACAACGTGTTTGCGAAGTTTTGGTGAGTATTTCTTCAATTGAAGACGGTCTG
>ERZ773021.192-NODE-192-length-41491-cov-4.27474_pt1 | contig 41491 bp, 37 predicted proteins | sample MGYA00511668_ERZ773021 | MGnify/ENA primary metagenome ERZ773021 (study PRJEB29015, sample SAMEA2737961) | human oral metagenome | biome: human oral; feature: human-associated habitat; material: dental | place: China | collected 2032 ... | reverse complement strand
TTCACCCTTATTATAGAGAACGCCTCTTTGTTCAGTCAGTTTGCTACTATTTTATCATTCACACGTTTCAAAGGTTATTTGAAAAATGTAGCCAACATCATTGCTTGGACTTCTATTGATGAGCAGTTGCACGCTAATGCTGGTATTTATATCCTCAAAAAAATATTTGAAGAACGCCCCGAAATGAAAACCATTGCCGAGCACGAAGCTACTAATTTTATCCGCAACTACATCCTTTTGGAAGACAAGATGCTCGACTGGATTTTTGAACAAGGCGAGTTAGAATTCTTCAGCAAAAAAGACCTCGCTAACTATATGCGCTACCGCCTTGACGACTCGCTTACCCAACTCGGTTTAGACAAGCCTTTCAACATCAGTGGTGATGAAGCCAAACCTATGATGTGGTTTGAAGAAGAGGTATTTAGCAACGAACTCGACGATTTCTTTGCCAAACGTCCTACTGCCTATACCAAACACGACAAGAGCATCACCGAGAACGATTTGTTTTAAGGATTCAGCTATTAGGGGATAGGTGTCAGATATCAGAAGATATTGAAAAATCAATTTCTCTCATTCAAGAAATTGGAAAAATCATCAACTCTTTGCAAAAACATCTAATCCTTAAACTCTAAACCCTATTCCCTAAATCCTACCCCCTAATATCTATGATAAAACGCTGCATTCAATTAGCTTATAATGGCCTTGGCACTACTTACCCTAATCCCTTAGTAGGTTGTGTGATAGTGCACGATGGCAAAATCATCGGTGAGGGCTGGCACCAAAAAGCAGGTGAACCTCACGCCGAAGTACGTGCTATAGCCTCAGTGAAAGACAAATCACTACTGGCAGAGAGTACGCTCTATGTGAGTTTGGAGCCTTGCAGTCATTATGGCAAAACGCCCCCTTGTGCCGATTTGATTATCACACACCGCATTCCTCGCGTAGTGATTGGCACTACCGACCCTTTTGCTAAAGTGGCTGGGCGTGGTATTGAAAAACTGCGGGCTGCAGGCTGTGAAGTAATAGTAGGGGTGATGGAAAAAGAATGTAGAGAACTCAACAAACGTTTTTTTACCTTTCACGAGAAAAAACGCCCTTATATCTTCCTCAAATGGGCAGAAACCGCCGATGGTTTTATCGCTCCTGCTCACAAAGATACGCTTGCCCCCGTGTGGATTACCGATGCCTATACGCGCCAAGAAGTACACAAAATGCGCAGTGAAGAACAGGCTATATTAGTAGGCGTGGGCACTGTATTAGCCGACAATCCTTCGCTCGACACCCGCGATTGGTATGGCAAAAATCCGCTACGGGTAATTATCGACCCTCACCTGCGCTCTCCTAAGGAGTTTAAAGTATGGAACGACCAACAGCCAACGCTTTTCATAACTAACAAAGAAAAAGTAAGTGATAAAAACTATGGGCTACAAACAGAAATAATAGGCATCGACTTCACCCACAATGTACCTCAACAAATCTGTGACCTGCTCTACCAGCACAGTATCCAAAGCCTTATAGTAGAAGGAGGTGCATACACCCTGCAACAATTTATCAATGCAGGTTTATACGACGAAATGCGTATCTACAAAAGCGAAGTGAGTTTCGGCGAAGGTGTGAAAGCTCCACAAATCAGCTAATTTACAAATTAATAAATCAACAAATTAAATATGAGTAGCACTAAACAACGAGACGAATTACAAGCCGCTATTTGGAAAATAGCTAATGATGTACGCGGCGCTGTAGATGGTTGGGATTTTAAACAATTTGTATTAGGTACCCTTTTCTATCGTTTTATCAGCGAAAATTTTACTAATTTCATCGAAGGTGGTGATGAGAGTGTGCAGTATGCTCAGCTGTCCGATGAGGCTATTACCCCTGAAATAAAAGATGATGCTACGAAAACTAAGGGTTATTTTATCTACCCCTCTCAGCTGTTTGTGAATGTAGCTAAAAATGCGAATACCAATTCCAATCTCAATACCGATTTAGCAGCTATCTTCTCGGCTATCGAAAGTTCTGCCAATGGTTACCCCTCTGAAGCCGATATCAAAGGACTGTTTGCCGACTTCGACACTACCTCCAACCGCCTTGGCAATACCGTTGAGGAAAAAAATAAACGACTTGCGGCAGTAATTAACGGAGTGGCAGGACTTAGTTTTGGCGATTTCGAAAACCATCAAATCGACCTCTTTGGCGATGCTTATGAATTTCTCATCTCTAACTATGCTGCAAATGCAGGCAAATCGGGTGGGGAGTTCTTTACCCCTCAGAATGTGTCAAAACTCATTGCGCAGTTGGCATTGTTGGGACAATCTTCAGTAAACAAGATTTACGACCCTGCTTGTGGATCGGGCTCTCTGCTACTACAAGCTAAAAAACACTTCGATGACTACCAAATAGAAGAAGGCTTCTTCGGGCAAGAAATCAATCATACTACCTACAACTTGGCGCGTATGAATATGTTCTTGCACAATATCAACTACGACAAATTCAATATTGCCTTAGGCGATACGCTTATAAATCCTTGCTTTGGCGATGAAAAACCTTTTGATGCCATCGTTTCCAATCCTCCTTATTCGGTGAACTGGATAGGTAGCGACGACCCTACCCTTATCAATGACGACCGTTTTGCTCCCGCAGGCGTATTAGCCCCCAAATCTAAAGCCGACTTTGCTTTTGTATTGCACTCCCTCAGCTATCTTTCCGCTAAGGGGCGTGCTGCTATAGTGTGTTTCCCTGGTATTTTTTACCGCGGAGGCGCCGAGCAGAAAATACGCAAATACCTCATCGACAACAACTATGTAGAAACCGTTATCGCTTTACCGCCCAACCTCTTCTACGGCACCAGCATTGCCGTGAATATATTGGTACTTTCCAAACACAAACCCGACACCCTTACCCAATTCATCGATGCCAGTGGTGAGGACTTTTTTAAGAAAGAAACCAATAACAACGTACTTACTGATGCCCATATAGCGCGTATCGTTAGCATTTTTGCCGACAAAGAGGCAGTACCACACACCGCTGTGCAGGTAGACAACGAGCAGATAGCCGAAAATGACTACAACCTATCCGTTAGTTCGTATATAGAAGCAAAGGACACCCGCGAGGTGATAGATATCAAGCAACTCAACGCCGATATAGCACAAACCGTAGTGCGGATTGACAGCCTGCGTGCCGATATTAACGAAATTATTAGCCAATTAGAAGCGTAAACCTATGACACAAGAACCTAAAATATTCCCTTATATAGAACGCCTCCTACAAGGCGCTGAAGTGGTATGGAAACCGCTGGGAGAGGTACTAAAACGAACTAAAGGTACTAAAATAACGGCAGGGCAGATGAAAGCTATACATAAAGATAAAGCTCCTGTGAAAATTTTTGCAGGAGGGAAAACAGTTGCTTTTGTAGATTTTGAAGATATCCCTGAGAAAGATATTAACCAAAAACCTTCTATTATTGTGAAGTCTCGTGGTATTATTGAATTTGAGTATTATGATAAACCTTTTTCTCACAAAAATGAAATGTGGTCTTACTATTCAGAAAATGAAAATATTAATATTAAGTATGTCTATTATTTTCTAAAACAACAAGAACCTTACTTTCAAAAATTAGGATCTAAAATGCAGATGCCACAAATTGCACTTCCTGACACAGAGAAGTTTCAAATCCCCCTTCCTCCTCTTTCTGTTCAGCAAGAGATTGTTCGTATTTTGGACAAGTTCACCCAGCTGGAGGCGGAGCTGGAGGCGGAGCTGGAGGCGGAGCTGGACTGCCGCAAGCGGCAGTATGAATACTATCGCAATAAGTTGTTGACTTTCAATGAGATAGGGGGGGGGTACTGAGATAGTTTGGAAAACGCTGGGAGAAGTATCAAAGAAAATTTCATCAGGCGGAACGCCTAAAACAACAGTTTCTGAGTATTATAATGGTGAGATTCCTTGGTTAAGAACACAAGAAGTTGGATATGGAGAGATTTGGGATACTTCTATAAAAATAACGGAAGAAGCCATAAAGAATTCAAGTGCAAAGTGGATTCCTAAGGATTGCGTTATTATTGCAATGTATGGGGCTACCGTTGGAAGAGTGGGAATTAACAAGATCCCTTTAACAACAAATCAAGCTTGTGCTAATATTGAAGTTAATGAAGAAATAGCAAATTACAAATACATATATTATTATTTATTAAATCAATATGAGTACATCAAATCTCTTGGGGCAGGATCTCAAACAAATATTAATGCTCAAATAGTAAAAAGTTTAAAAATTCCTCTCCCCCCATTAGAAGAGCAACAGCGTATCACCACTATTCTCGATAAGTTCGATACTTTAGTCAATTCTATCAGCGAGGGGTTGCCCAAAGAAATAGCCCTGCGCAGAAAACAATATGAGTATTATAGGGAGAGATTATTAACATTTACCAATAATAACAACTATGGGGAAAACACTTGAAAAAATAGCACAAGAACTAAAAGATAGTTCTAAAAAAGTACAACTTATTTATGCTTTCAATGGTGTAGGTAAAACACGTTTGTCTCGTATCTTTAAGGATTTAGTCACTTCTGAACAAGAAGATGAAGAAAAAACTCGTTCAAAGATTATTTACTACAATGCCTTTACAGAAGACTTGTTTTATTGGGATAATGACCTAGAAGAGGATACAAATAGGAAATTAAAAATTCGTCCTAATGGTTTTACCCGTTGGATACTTGAAGATGAAGGACAAGGAGGGAATATTATCACTAACTTTCAACGTTACACCAATGATAAATTGACTCCAATATTTAATTCAGAATATACAATTAAAGGAGAAGACGGGAAAGACATTAAAATTCCTGCATATTCTGAAATAACTTTTTCTATAGAAAGAGGAAATGATGAGACAATTAATAATATAAAGATTTCTAAAGGAGAAGAAAGTTGTCTTATTTGGTGTATCTTCTATAGTTTATTAAAAGAAGTTATTGAGACTTTAAACATTCCTGAAGTAGAGGAACGCTCAGTAGATGGGTTTAATGAGCTAGAATATGTTTTTATAGATGACCCAGTAAGTTCTTTAGATGAAAATCATTTAATAGAATTAGCTGTAAATATAGCTGAATTGGTAAGAGCAAGCAAATCAGATTTGAAATTCATTATTACAACACATAATCCGTTGTTCTATAATGTCCTTCACAATGAGTTCAACTATACTGATAAATCTATAGGATACAGAGCAGAAGAATCAACAAAAAAACTTCTTAAAAAATTAGATGATGGGACATACCTTTTAAAAAAACAAAATGGTGATTCTCCTTTTTCCTATCATATACATCTTTTGTCAGAACTTGAAAAAGTTATAGAATCCGGAAATGTTCAAAAATATCATTTCAATTTTCTACGTAATATTCTTGAAAAAACTTCTACTTTTCTTGGTTATAAGAGTTGGAAAGAATTATTACCAAAAGATGCTCGGGAGTCATACTTTAATCGTATAATTAATTTATCTAGTCATGGAAAATTTTCAAGTGAAGAAGTTCCAGTTATAAGAGAAGATGATAAAAGGGTCTTATCCTATCTTGTAAGAACTTTTAAGGAATCATATAATTTTCAAACAAAAGAGTATTATAATAAGATTGAGATACAAGATTAAAAGAGAGAGGGTAAGAACTATAAACTCCTATGTGATTTTGCTCTAAATATCACCTGATGATCTACTAAGTTTATGAGACGACTTACTCAAAGATGAGGATAAAAATTATTAAGCAAGTTTTGCCCCTTGCTAAGCAAGGAAGAAATGTAATTATAACTCATTGATAATCAATAGTAAAATTTAAATAAGCAAGTTTTACCCCTAAATAAGCAAGTTTTTAACAATGAATTACAACACTATCGCCGAAACACAAAACTACATCGTTTTAGAAAATTATACTAAGCTCTCTAAAGTGAGCGAAGCTCCCGCTACTTACCAAAGCGAGAATGCTTTAGAACGCGAATTTATAGACGATTTGGTAGAACAAGGCTATGAATACCTGCCGCAGCTTACTACCCCCGCAGCTCTCTTGGCAAATGTGCGCACGCAGCTGCAAAACCTCAACAGCGTAACCTTCTCCGATGCCGAATGGGCGCGCTTTGTAGAAGAGTATTTAGACGCCCCCAGCGATAACTTGGTAGAAAAATCCCGCAAACTGCACCGCGATTATATCTACGACTTTGTATTCGACGATGGCCATATACAAAATATCTATTTGGTAGATAAGAAAAATATCATTCGTAATAAGGTACAAATAATCAATCAGTTCGAACAGAAAGGCTCTCACGCCAATCGTTATGATGTAACGATTTTAGTGAATGGGTTGCCCTTAGTGCAAATAGAACTCAAAAAGCGAGGCGTTGCCATCCGCGAGGCGTTCAACCAAGTGCATCGCTATAGCAAAGAGAGTTTCAACAGCGAGAGTTCTCTGTACAAATACCTACAACTCTTTGTCATTTCCAACGGTACCGACACCCGCTATTTTGCTAATACCGTAAAGCGTAATAAGAACAGCTTCGATTTTACGATGAATTGGGCAAAAGCTGATAATACCCTCATCAAAGACCTTAAGGATTTTACCGCTACTTTCTTCCAGAAAAACACTTTGTTACAAGTGCTACTCACCTATTCCGTGCTTGATGTAAGCGACACACTACTGGTGATGCGCCCCTACCAAATAGCCGCCACCGAGCGACTGCTCTGGAAGATAAAAAGTGCCTATCAGGCTAAGCACTGGAGTTCTCTCGAGGGGGGTGGCTACATCTGGCACACTACAGGTTCAGGCAAAACGCTCACCAGTTTTAAAGCTGCCCAATTGGCTACCCAGCTCGATTTTATCGATAAAGTGTTCTTTGTCGTAGACCGAAAAGATTTGGATTATCAAACGATGAAGGAGTATCAACGCTTTTCGCCCGACAGTGTAAATGGATCAGGTAGTACTGTTGGACTCAAACAGAATTTAACCAAGAACGACCATAAAATTATTGTTACTACTATCCAGAAACTCAACAACCTGATGAGGAGTGAAGAGCATTTGCCGGTATACGACCAGCAAGTTGTCTTCATCTTCGATGAGGCACACCGTTCCCAATTTGGTGAAGCGCAAAAGAACCTTAAAAAGAAATTCAAGAAGTACTACCAATTTGGTTTTACAGGCACCCCTATTTTCCCCGACAATGCCTTGGGCAGCGAAACCACTGCCAGCGTGTTTGGTCGCGAACTGCACGCCTACGTAATTACCGATGCCATTCGCGATGAAAAAGTACTGAAATTCAAAGTAGATTACAACGATGTACGTCCGCAATTTAAGGGTATAGAAACCGAGCAAGATGAAGCCAAACTCAGTGCTGCCGAAAACAAACGCCTCTTGCTACACCCCGAACGTATTAAAGAAATATCTACGTACATTTTGCGCAATTTCCGCCTCAAAACCCACAGAAATGAGGGTAGTAATAAAGGCTTCAATGCGATGTTTGCCGTTAGCAGTGTAGAGGCTGCCAAATGCTACTACCAAGAGCTCAACGCCTTGCAAAAAAATAGCGACCGACCGCTCAAGATAGCGACTATCTTTTCTTATGCTGCCAATGAAGAACAGAATGCTATAGGCGACATTACCGACGAAACTTTCGAACCTTCTGCTATGGATGTCAGTGCCAAAGAGTTTTTGGAAAAAGTCATTGTCGACTATAACGCGATGTTTAAAACAAGTTTTTCATTAGAAAGCAAATCGTTTGAAAACTACTATCGCGATTTGAGTAACCGTGTGAAAAATCAAGAAGTCGACTTGATGATAGTAGTAGGTATGTTCCTCACAGGTTTTGATGCCCCTATGCTCAATACGCTATTTGTAGACAAAAACCTGCGCTATCACGGACTTTTGCAGGCTTATTCTCGCACCAATCGCATCTACAACAGCACTAAGAGCTTTGGCAATATCGTTACTTTCCGCGATTTAGAAAAAGCTACCATCGATGCTATTACCCTTTTCGGCGATAAGAGCACCAAGAATGTAATCCTCGAAAAAAGCTACCAAGAGTATCTTGAGGGCTTTACTGATATTATTACCGGTAAAGCTTGCCGAGGCTATAACGAAATTGTAAAAGAACTAAAAGAACAATTCCCCGACCCTGATGAGATTCACACTACAGCCGATAAGAAAGCCTTTGTAAAGCTTTTTGGTGAATATTTGCAGGTAGAAAACATCTTGCAGAACTACGATGAGTTTGCCCATCTCAAAGCGCTACAAACGATTGATAAAAACGATCCTGAAGCGTTAAAAGCCTTTGCCGAAGAGCATTTCCTAACCGAAGAGCAAGTCACTTCTATGGTACAATTAGATGTATTAAAAGACCGATTAGTGCAAGACTATAAGTCCACTTATAACGATATACGTGATTGGGTGAGCAAGGAACGCGAGAACAAAGAGCAAGAAAAACAGTTAATTGACTGGGAAGAGGTGGTTTTCGAAGTAGATTTGCTCAAATCCCAAGAAATAGACCTCGATTACATCCTCGAACTCATCTTAGAACACCACAAAAAGAACAAGAACAAAGAGGCTTTAGTAGAGGAAGTGCGCCGCATTATCCGTGCCAGCATAGGTAACCGTGCCAAGGAAAGCCTTATAGTAGATTTTATCAACGAAACTAATTTAGATACTATTGACGACAAACCGACTATCATAGCAGCGTTCTTCACTTATGCCCAAGAGCGAGAAAAAGCTGAAGCGGCTGAGCTAATCGCGGAAGAAAACTTAAATGAAGAGGCGGCTAAACGATATATACAGCTTTCTCTAAAACGAGAATACGCTAGCGAAAATGGCACTGACCTTAATAGCATTTTGCCTAAAATGAGTCCGTTAAACCCACAATATCGAACCAAAAAACAAACTGTCTTTCGCAAAATAGCTGCTTTTGTAGAAAAGTACAAAGGCGTAGGAGGTGAATTGTAATTTTATAATTCACAAATCAACTAATTTACAAAATATTACTACCTTTGCACTACTTATTTAATCAATTATACAATGGAAAACAACAGACAAAAGAAAATAGCAGGCATCATTCAAGAAGAATTAGCCAAAGTGTTGCAGCAATCCATACGCGATGCAGGGCAACAAAATTTACTCGTTTCGGTAACTAAAGTAAATGTAACCGTAGATTTATCGGTGGCTAAAGTATACCTCAGCGTATTCCCAGAGGCAAAGGCTGCCGAGGTGCTCAAAGGGGTAACTTCTAACGCTCCCCTTATCAAACACGAACTCTCACAAATCACCAAACACCAGTTCCGTCGTATGCCGGAATTATTCTTCTATATAGACGACTCATTGCAATACATCGAGGGCATTGAACAATCACTCAAAGAAGAAGAAAACCCCATTGAGAACAGAGCTTTGCTCTACAAGAGAAAAATGACATAGGAATTAGGCGATAGTTATGAGGGAGGAATTGCAACAACTCATTGAAAGGTTTGTAGGGAAAGAACCTTTTTCTTCACAAACTGCCCTTAATAAAGAGCTGCATATTGAGGGTGATGATGCTGAGGATTTGTTGGTCGCGTTCAGTGAGGCTTTTGAGGTAGACATCAGCGACTTCCCTTTTGATGATTATTTTTATAGTGAATCAAAGGTTCCATACCTTTGGTTTATAAAGTTTTTAGGCTTAGGAAAGGAAAAGAAGCCTTTTTACATATATCAGTTAGAAACAGCTATCAAAATCAAGAGATTACTATGAGAACACTTCTATTTTGCTTATTTTTAGTGCCTTTTACTGTTTTCGGACAGAAAATGAGAACTGATCTTCAAGAAGAAAATTTAAAAGGAAAGGTAAAAACAACAGTTACTACCTACTATGAGGTTATTTATAAAAATGGAAAAGTAGTGCCTGATAACAATTCTAAAGACAATTCTTCAAAAGAAGCTTTCTACAACAAAGATGGTAACCTACTGACTTTTAAAGAAATAGCTAATATTATTTCTTTAGAAAAATACCTCTACGACGAAAAAGGTAGGAAATTAAAAAAACTAAAGTCTAATAATGGTGGAAAGTTAGCGCTCGCTTCCGAGTATAGTTATACACAAGGGAAATATATTGAAAAAATATATTTGGGAGACCTCTGTTGTATTGATACTTACAAATACAACGCACAAGGAGACCCTATCGAGAAAAAATCTATAGGAGTGGGGGAATGCAAGCAAGATATCGATTATAGCGTTAGTCTGAAATACGATTCTTCAAGAAGATTGATTGTCGCTAATTTATCAGGAGGACAGCGGATTACTAAATACACTTATAACAAAGAGGGACATTTAGAAAAAGAAATACTCTATGAAGATGGTGATTTGATAGAGACCACACAATACCAATACATTTCTTTTGACACACATAAGAATTGGACAAAGCGCATTATATATTTAACTGACTATGAAGGAATAAAAAAACCTTTTAGAATAGAGACTCGTGTATTGACATATTATGAATAATATGCTTTTAGAACGCTTATTACAAGAACAAACATCTCAATTGAAGGGCGGTATCTACCACCGCACTCAAATAGATTTTTGCTATACAATCAAGATGAGTACAAAGCAGTAATGGAATATTTCAGAGTAGTATAGACACTTTTCTAAATGAGTTGATTTCGCTATTTGCCAATTAGCAAATTATTGCTACCTTTGCCCCAATTATTACTCACACCCTAGCTGTGAGTCCTTGCTGGCTTTACTTGTTACCTGTTACCTGTTACCTAAAAAATGTCTCCCATTCTCTACATAGCAAGGCGCTATATGTTCGCCAAAAGTTCACAGAACGTTATCAACATTATCAATAGGGTTACTGCCTTTGTGGTGGTGCTGGGTGGCGCTGCCCTCTTTATCGTACTCGCAGGATTTGCCGGACTTAAAGAATTTACCCTCTCCTTCTCCTCTACCTTCGACCCCGACCTGAAAATATTCCCCAAAACAGGCAAATACCTATCGATTACCAAACAAGACACTCTAAACTTACGCCAACTTTCCTCGGTTGCTCATTTCACTAAAGTATTAGAAGAACAGGTTTTCCTCACTCATAACCAAAAGAACCACATTGCCTATATCAAAGGGGTAGATACTGAGTATCCATTAGTAAATGCAGTGGATAGTATCCTCGTATTAGGCAATTGGGATCTCACTCCCCCCAGTGTAATTGTAGGAGGTACTATTTTCAATAACTTAGGTTTGAACCTCGCCGATGGCTCTTCACCCTTGCAAATTGTTGTCCCTAAATCTGGTAAAGGCAGTATACTGAATGACCCTATGCCTTACCGACAAGCCTTTTCGGTTGTGCAAGGCATCTACCAACTTACTGAAGATTTAGACAAGAAATACGTATTTTCGTCCTTAGACCAAGCGCAATTTTTATTAGGTGTGAAGAAGAAACAAGTCTCGGCTATAGAAGTGAAATTAGCGCCTAATGCGAACGAAAAAGAAGTAACCAAACAACTCCTCCAACTTTTTCACGAGCCAATAGTAGTGAAAAACCGCGTACAGCTAAACGATGCGCTTTACCGTATGCTCAACACCGAAAATATAGCGGTATATCTCATCTTTATTTTGGTGCTTATCATTGCACTTTTCAATCTTGTAGGGGCAATTATTATGATGATTTTGGATAAAAAGGAAGATTTACAAACACTCTATGCCCTCGGAATGAACGAAAAACAAATGCGACAAATATTTTTTTGGCAAGGCACGATGGCATCGGTATTAGGAGCTATTTTAGGGATTGTATTAGGCGCAACAATTGTACTATTGCAACAACATTTTGAGTTTGTGAAGATAAGTCCTACCCTCCCCTACCCCGTTGCTATTACAGCGCTAAATACAGTAATTGTTTTCGCTACGATAGTAGTATTAGGCATTTTAGCCTCATTAGTAGCATCATCACGGGTGCGTGTGAAATAGAGGTTTAGTTTTCTTGTGGGAACAATTCTATCATCGATACTCCTAATACCATAACAATCATTATAAAGGTAGTCATCTTTAAATGAACATTTCCATTTTCTATCCTCGTATAAGTAGAGGTGTCCATTCCTAATTTTTCAGCCATTTCTTCACGATTATAGCGTTTTTCTTCTCTTAGCTGTCTTATTTTATTTAAAATCTTGCTATTTTTTTCAGCAACTTCTTGTGTGAATTTTTTCATCGGATTAAGTGTTTAGTAAGGCAAAATTAATAATTAAACTGAAAATAGCAAAAAAAACTATATATTTTTTATTATAAAAAAAAAAAAACTACTCTTTTTGCGTATATAAAAATAATATTATTGTTAAGAAAACAATAGAAGTATTATATATTAATCAACAAAATTGTTAATTTTTTGAAAAGTGCGCATTCTGCACAAAATTTGTGCATTTTCTGCACTACAACTTTTGAAAACTCGTAGTACCTTTGCCTCGTAATTCAAACCAAAGTATTTTTATGAAATGGAATAACAGCACTATTTTTATTGTATTATCGGGGGCTTATATACTACTCTCCTATATTTCATCTGTAATACTAAATTTAAATGGGGTAATGGCACAATCATTATCTGAGCAACTTACCTCAGAGCAAATAGATAAATTTATTTCTTTTAGAGATAAGTGGCAATGGATAGGCTATGTAGCAGTTCCCATACTACTAATAATAAAGATAAGTGTAATCGCCCTGCTAATAGATATAGGTTGTGTGTTCTACAACGAAAAATTGCCCTATAAACAACTTTTTCGTATGGCGCTGTTAGGTGAAAGTATTTTTTTAGTCATTCCTATTATTAAATTGTGTTGGTTTACATTTTTTCAACCTGATTTCACATTGGAAGATATACAGTATTTCTATCCACTATCAGCTTTAAATATCACAGGGTATAAAGGTATTGCAGTTTGGTTTCTCTATCCTTTGCAAGTGCTGAATTTATTCGAAATAGCCTATTGGTTCTTTATGGCTATACAGCTCAACAAAGCTATTGGGAGCACTACTGGCAAAGGACTTAACATTATGGCAAGTGGTTATGGCTTAGGAATGCTTCTATGGATAATGTGTGTAATGTTCTTTACCTTAAATATGACATAGTATGAAAAAAACAATTGTAAAGAAACTCATTATAGCAGTTGTAGTACTGTTTATAAGTTTTATGGGTTTTCAAATCGTACAAAAGTTACAATACAAAAAACAAGTACAGCAACAAATCAGCACTTTGCCCGAGTTTAGCTTTCAAACCTTAGAAGGGAGCGCTTTTACGAAAACGAACCTTCCTAAAAATAACAAAGCAGTTTTTATCTATTTCAATACTGAATGCGACTATTGTTTCTATGAAACCAAAGACATCAGCGAGCAGTTAGAACATTTTAAAGCAACTACATTACTACTCGTCTCAAACGAGAAGAAAGAAGCCATTAAAGCCTTTGCTATAAAGCAAAATTTACAAGACAAAAGCCAAGTGATATTTTTGCAAGACAGCACTTACACTTTTGCCAAACAATTCGAAGCCAATAGCATACCCTATATATTGGTATACGACGCGCAAGGCAAATTACTATTGCGTCACAAAGGACAATTAAGAGTTGAAAAACTATTACAACTCTTAGGCGAAAAATAAAATCATCTGTTAAGGAGAGGAGCAAAAAAGCTAGCGTTTGTGGATACTTCTTTTAGATGATACTCACTAATTTATTAATTTAATACTTTTTAAACTATGAAAAAATTAGAATTAAAACAAATGGAAGAAATCCAAGGAGGTTTTGATTGTTCTTCTGAGGGAAGAGTTGCTTATGTTTCAGGGGCAGCTCTTGGAGGGGCTATTTTCTTTGGAGGATTAGGATCTGTTCTCTGTGCTTTAGGAATGACTATATATGCAGAGGCAAAATGTTAAAATAATAACTAAAATAATAACTAATAATATTTTTTGTACTATGAAAAAAATGAATATAGTAGAAATGGAAAGCATAAAAGGAGGCGATAGAATTGACAACTTTTGTCAAGGTTTTGGAGCTGCTGCGGCTGTCTATGGAGTTGGCATCCTAGCAAACTTTTGGAATCCAGTAGGTTGGGGTGCAAGTGCTGTTGCTGCTGTAATAGGAGCAGGCTGTGCAGCTTATGGTTTACGATAAAAGTTAATTACTATGAAAAAATCTGTTCGTTACACCCTACTTGTTATACTTATTATAGGTGCTGCTCCTATTTTTATAGCACTGTTTACTGATTATGAAATAAACAAGTGGGTAATGGCATTATCATATGTAATAATATTTGGTAGTGGGTTAATTACTACCTATTTATTAAAAAAGAAAAAAGAGCATTAGCTTGCTTTAGTGTATATTTTTAACCTTAACAACCCTCATTTAGGGTTTCTTAAATGAGGGTTATTTTTAATACTATGAAGAATAACATACAAAAAGTATTATCAATATTAGTTGTAATTCTCTTCCCTTTTGTGTTACTTAAATTACCAAATGAAGCTATTGCAAATAACGTATTAAGTCCTATTTTCTTTTTTCTATTGTCAATCTATTTTGTTATGAGTCTTTATGACAGTTTTAAAAAGAAAAATAAGTAATCTTTCCCAACTATAAAAAAATCTGTACATTACACTCTACTTGTTATAGTTATTATAGCTGCTGTTCCTATTTTTATAGCACCTTTTACTGACTATGAAATAAACAAATGGGTGGTAGCATTATCGTATGTAGTAATATCTGGTAGTGGGGTTAATTACTACCTATTTATTAAAAAGAAAGAAGAGCCTTATATTTAACCTAAAAATATGAAAAAACAAAGAAAGACAAGCATTATTGTAATGATTTCCCTTTCCTTATGTTATACATAAAGAAGGAAATTTTGCCTCTATCATTTTAGACTTTCTTTTTAGCAAACCTTCTTATTACTAAAGAAAATAATATTTTTAACACCATATCAACCTATCTTTATATATGTCTCTCCCTCTAAAACATATCTATAAAACTTTTGTACTCCAGCACGACCAAAGTGATTGTGGGGTAGCCTGCTTGCTGTCGCTCGTTCAATATTATAGTGGTACTCACTCCTTGGAAGACTTACGTATACAAAGCGGTACTACCGTGCAAGGTACTACGCTTTTAGGTCTCTACCAAGCTGCCAATTCCATAGGTTTTGAAGCAGAAGGTAACGAGGCGGATATAACAGTACTTAAAACCTATAACGCTCCGCTTATATTACATCTAACAATAGGTAATTTAGAGCATTATGTAGTGTGCTATGGTTTTGAAAAAGATATATTTATCATCGGTGACCCCGCTAAAGGTATTATAAAACTATCTCCAGAAGAATTAAACAGTCTTTGGCTCTCCAAAACTTGCCTAACACTCACACCTACAACACAACTTAAAAAGAAAAGTACAGAACAGAAAGCACAGTTTAAATGGTTTTTAAACCTCATTCAAAAAGATTTGCGCTTGCTTCTCATCAGCGGATTGTTAGGTACTGTCATAGCTGTTTTAGGTTTAGCTATGGCTATCTTCTCTCAAAAACTCATCGATAATATCCTCCCCTCAAAAGACATTAACAAACTGATTCAAGGCGTGCTATTGCTCACTTTTTTATTATTAGCACGCATTGGTATTTCAGTAGTGAGAGAATACTTCTTACTCTTGCAAGCCAAAGACTTCAATACACGTATCAATGAGCAGTTTTTTAGCAAACTCCTTCACTTGCCTAAATTCTTTTTTGATACGCGTAAAATAGGAGAACTCATTGCTCGCCTAAACGATACCCAGCGTATTCAACGGGTAATAAAAATGCTTGTGAGTGCTACATTCATTGATATTCTGGTAGTACTTATCACATCTGCATTCTTGTTTTACTACTCTTGGCAAGTGGGGGTATTTACACTACTATCCATTCCTATTTATTTTTTTGTCATTCATAAAAACAACACTAAAATTGTTACCCTACAACGCGATGTAATGCAAAGTTATGCTTTGGTCGAAAGTCATTATATCAATACCTTTCAAGGTATTACCGATATAAAAATAGGCAACAAACAAAATGTATTTTCAAAAATAAATGAAACTCTTTTTCTCTCTTCACAAGAAAAGGCTTTCCAGTTAGGAAGAGTGAATATCAAACTCTCTTGGATATCTGGAATAATAAGTGTGATTTTCTTAGTAAGTATACTCATTTATAGCGCTATACAAGTACTCAAAGGCACTTTACTATTAGGTGGATTAATGGCTATCCTTTCAATGGCTGGCTCTTTATTGCCTTCTGTTCTCAATTTAGCACTGATAAGTATTCCTATCAACGAAGCCAAAGTAGCTTTTGCGCGTATGTACAATTTCACAGCCATACCTCCTGAGCAAGAAGAAGGTGAAAATATCAATACTATTGATAGAATAATCTTAGAAAATGTATCATTCCGTTTTGTAGGTAGAAAACCTATCTTGCACCATCTTTCTTTACAAATAAACAAAGGTGAAATCGTGGCTATTATAGGTGAAAACGGTTGTGGAAAAAGTACGCTTGCTAATCTTTTATTGCAATTTTATCTTCCTGATGAAGGACATATTATTATCAATGAGGAACAGCCTTTGCATACTATCACCTTAGAAAGCTATCGCAATTTAGTAGCCTATATTCCACAAGAGGTGGCTATTTTCAACGGGAATGTATTAGATAATATTTTATTAGGTGCTCAATCTAACCCTGAAGAACTCATCGCTTTCTTAAATAAATATGGTTTTGATAGCTATTTCAATCAGTTTCCACAAGGATTAGCTACTCAGTTAGGTGAAAAAGGGGTAAATATCTCTGGTGGACAAAAACAGCTCATTGCCTTTGCTAGGGCACTATTCAAAAAACCTCAATTGCTAATTTTAGACGAAGCTACTTCTGCAATGGATAGGCATACTGAAGCCTTTATACATAGGGTTCTCCAACAAATCAAACACAATAGCCTAATACTCTTCATATCCCACCGCCTGCACTCCTTACCCAACCTCGCTGACCGTATTTGTGTTTTAGAAAAAGGAACTATCACTAGTTCAGGCTCTCACAACGAGTTAATGCAAAGTGAAAATTTCTACAGCAACTTCTTCGCTAACTCTTCTGCAAATTTGTCAATTTCCTAATTATTCGTATTTTTGCCGTAAATATTTAAAACAATCAAGGTTATGAACAGCAGAAAAATCATTCTTATCGTAATGATGTGTCTTTCATTGTGCTTTTCTGGCTATTGCTTAATGGAATATCTCAACAACAAAATGCATTTCTTAACCATTATCTCTGGTTTGTTATTTTTTGTAACATTCTTAACATCTTACCTCAGAATTGACAAATTGACAAATCAGCAAATTGACAGTTTATGATTAAAAAATGGATTGGCTCTTTCGCCTTATGGGTGATGGGCTGGAAAATAGAACTACAGGGCGATCTAAAAAACCTCAATCGCTGTGTGTTGGTAGTAGCGCCTCATACTACCAATTGGGAATTCGTTCTCGGTATTTTGGCGTATTGGAAGTTTGAAAAACCTATCAAACTCATTATCAAAGATGCCCACACCAAAGCTTGGTATGGCTGGGTGGTACGCAAATTGGGGGGCATAGGTATCGACCGCTCTCAGCACAACCACCTCATCGAGTTTATCACCCAACGCTTTAAAGAAGAAGATTTTAGCTTGGTCGTAACCCCCGAAGGTACGCGCTCTCGCGTAAACAAATGGCGTATGGGCTTCTACCATATCGCCCTTTCTGCCCAAGTGCCTGTGGTTTTGGGCGCTGGCGATTTTAAGAAAAAAACAATCTACATAGGCAAAACCATCTCTCTCACCGACCTGCAAACGCGCTCTCAAGAGAGTATTATGCAGGAAATTTACGATTTTTACAAGGATATCAATCCAAAATACCCCGAACAGTGGAACCCCCTATCTCCTATTTCCTGACACCTAACAATGGATTTTGAGCGTATTAAAGAAAAATTGGCAATCCTCGCCGATGCTGCCAAATACGATGTATCCTGCTCCAGTAGCGGAAGCTCGCGCAAGGCAGTGAAAGGCGAATTGGGCAACGCCGCCAACTTCGGCATCTGCCACTCGTTTACCGAGGACGGCAGGTGTATTTCTCTGCTCAAAATATTGCTTACGAACCATTGTATTTACGATTGTGTGTACTGCGTATCGCGACGCAGCAACGACATACAGCGCGCTGCTTTTAGCGTGCAAGAGGTGGTAGACCTTACTATCAACTTTTACCGCCGAAATTATATAGAGGGTTTGTTCCTCAGTTCGGGAGTATTCAAAGACCCCGATACTACAATGGAACGATTGGTGCGCGTGGCTAAAAAGTTGCGCTTAGAAGAACGTTTCAACGGTTATATCCACCTAAAAACGATTCCAGGGGCGAGTGAAGCCCTCGTTCACGAGGCAGGACTCTATGCCGACCGCCTTTCTATCAACCTCGAAATCCCCACCAAAGAAGGACTTAAGTTGCTTGCCCCCGAAAAAGATCACCAGCAGATGATCACCCCAATGCAGCAGCTGAAAAATGAATTGGCTATTCACTCCATTGAAAAGAAAAAATTTAAGCATACGCCAAAATTTGCCCCTGCCGGACAAACTACCCAAATGATTATAGGCGCTACTAATGAAACTGACCAGAAGATAATAAAAGTCGCCAGTTATATGTATGAGAAGTTAGAGATGAAACGGGTTTACTATTCGGGATATGTACCGGTATTGCAAGACAGCCGATTGCCGTCTATTCACTCTCAGGTGCCTATAGTGCGTGAAAATCGTCTCTATCAAGCCGATTGGTTAATGCGTTACTATGGCTTTGCCCCCGATGAGATTTTAGATACACGTCAGCCCTTTCTCGATTTAGAAATAGACCCCAAACTCGCTTGGGCATTGCGCCACCCACACCTCTTTCCGGTAGATGTAAACACCGCACCTCGTGAGATGCTTTTGCGCATCCCAGGGGTAGGCGTACGCTCAGTGCAGAAGATACTCACAGCGCGCACCTTCCAAAAACTCACCTATTACAGTCTCAAACAGATAGGAGTAACCCTCAGCCGAGCCAAATACTTTATCACTTGCAGCGGGGCAACCCCATTGGCAGGCACTATGGAGCCCACAAAACTCCGCCATTTGCTCATTGCCAACAGCCATAACAAGCACAAAGAACTCTTCACCGGACAGTTATCGCTATTTTAAATTCTTCTCTTGTCATTCATCTCTCATCATTCGTTCTATAATAGTTCAAAATAAGAAATATAAGTTCAAAATAAGAAACAATTAGTGTTGTATATCTTTTTTATCCGTGGTATTTTTGCCCCGTTTAATTCATAAAATTTCAAATAATGAAAAGATTATCAACAATTTTCACGGTGCTTTCACTTATAGCACTTTCAATTATCAGTTGCTCCAAAGACGACGGAGGGAGCGACAACAACGGCAATAACAGTGGCAATGGCACTGGGAGCGGTAATGGCAACAGCAATAGTGGTCAGACTGTAGCAGCTATTACACCCGACTTTCTCAACGGAACGTGGTCGGTTATAGAATTTGAGTACGGCGGTACTAAAATCTCTACCGATGCAAACTACCGTGATATGTGGAACTGCATCAAGCAAACCACTTATGTCTTCACTAAAACACAATTTACAATCAATTCTTCTCAGTATGATACTGATGAAAACACTTGTAAGAGAAATACAGCTTCTTTCAACTATACTGTGGCTAATAACAAGCTTTCTTTTATGGAAGGTTCTTCAAAAACAGAAAGTGATTTAGCAAAAGAGGGGAATAACTTTACTCTTTCTATAAAAGATGATGAAGGTAAAACACAAAGATTTACTTTAGCTAAAAACAATTCCAATGGTAACAACGGAGGTAACAATAATGAAACAGCGAAAAAAGCTACTGCAAAAATCACTGTATCAGGAGTTACTAATGGAATAAAAGTAATCGTAGCTAATAGTACTTTTAAATCAAGCCACGTAGCTGTAAAAGAGGCTACTGTAAGCAATGGAACTGCTACTATTGATGTATCAGAATATATAGGTAGAAAGCTGTATTTCATTGTAGAAAAAGACAATGAATATCTTTCTACTGAAGTAGAAAAAACAATTGCAGAAGGCGATAATACCATCGCTCTTACAGCTACTGCAAAGGATTATACTGTAAAGATAAAAGTAGTCAACAATGGTACTGCTGTAAGTGGTAAAAAGGTGTATGCTGCTGATTCTTATACTTTTCAAGCTCTCAGTTATGGACTTAAAACAGGTAATGGCAATGAAAATCTTTTAACTTCTACTAAAAATGCTACTACCAATGCACAAGGTATAGCTACTTTCAGCGACTTCCGTCCTACATACAACAATCAAAAATATACATTTTTTGTAGTTACTTCTTCTTCACCTTACTACAAAGAAGTAGAACTCGTTATTGATGGTACTGCTAAAGAAAGTACTATTACTCTTGCAGGAAGCCAAGCACAAACAAGAAAAGTAAATGTTGAATTCTTTGTAAGAGATAGTAATGAATACCTAAACAATGTAAAAATAACTATTGAAGGGCAAACAAAAAGCACTAACACAATAGGTAGTGTTAAAGGTTATGTAGTTTTTGAACTTGAACAAAACAAAAGTTTTAGCTATACTGCTACTACCCCTTGTGGTCATACTAAAACAGGTAGTTTTACTACTAATGCTTATAGCAATATGGTTCAAGTAACCCTCAACACTACTGAAAACTGTAATAATCAAGCAAAAGGAACACTTATCATTAAAAACAATTCTAAAAATCCATATACTGTAAAAGTAGGAAGTAGTACTTTTGTAATGGAAGGAAAAACAACAAGAACTTTTGAGGTAGCATTAGAAACTTATACCGTAAGCTGGAAACAAAACAGTGGTTATGCTTTTTATCCCACTGAAGGCTCTTACGATGCTGAATTTAGTAGAAACAACAGAGAAATTACAGTTTCTTTCCCCTAATCAATTTTGTAACCAATTAATTTTCATAAACCAATGAAGAAATTTTTAATTCTTGGTACAGCACTGCTAATATTAAATGCTTGTCGTACCACTAAAACAGATGTAGGGCAGTTTCGTGAAACCCCTACCGAAGATTATGTGTATGCCAAAGGTAAACAAGTATGGCTTTTTTGGGGATTACTTCCTGTAGGACGGACTAAAGTAAATACACCCTCTTCAGGTAACTGTCAAGTAGTTACTCGTACTAACCTTGCTGATTTCTTGATTAGTGGAATTACAGCTGGTATTGTAACCACTGAAACTATCAAAATCAAAGCAAAACGTGAGAATGCTCCTCAACAAGCTCAACCTCAGAATGCAGGTAATACGACTATTGAAATACACAATCACAGTAATAACCAATAATCCACAAACCAATGAAGAAATTTTTAATGTACACAACAGTATTGTTGTTTACAGCAATCACCACATTTGCGTGTAGTAAAGACAAGGATGAAGACAAAGCAACTTCTGCTACTATTCAATTAGTAGACCTCTTAGGTAAACCTGTAAAAGGAGTGAGAGTATACGCTTACGATCAAGATACTTGGAATATGATGGGCGACGAAACATTTCACGCTACCTTTCAAGTAGTTTCTGATGATGCAGGTAACGCTACCTTTAGCAATCTTGATAAAGGAACGCAATTCACAAGTGTTAATAATGAGACCAATACTTTTACTTTTTCAGCGCACTATACACTTAACAATAGTAGTAAAACTAAAAGAGTTTCTATTACTTTGAAAAAAGGAGATAACAAAACTGAAAAGTTGGTACTCAACTAAAACGATAAAAAGCTGCCTTAGGGCAGCTTTTTTATTGTTTATTAAGCATCTCTTTGAGCATTACTATTTGTTCTTTCAGGGAAGCTATAGTTTCTTCGTATTGAGCTATTAATTTTTCGGGAATTTGATTCAAATGATATTCACCTATACCTGTTTCGTTATGATTGATGTTGAACACTTTTTTATCGTCGAAGCCTAAAACTTTCATCGGGTCTACTTGCAGAATAGCACATATTTCGTTGAGGCGCGTAATGGTAAGTTGCGTCTCTCCTGATTCAATTTTTGAATAAGCGCGTGTAGAAATTCCTAACTGAGCAGCGACAAAGTCTTGAGAAACTCTTTTTACTTCTCGTGCTTGCTTTATCTTTACTTCTGGTTGTTCAATCATCTTAATACCATTTTAATAATCAGCAGGCAAAAGTATAAATAATTTTCCTATTAAACAAAAAAAGCTGCTAAGCGAGATGCTCAGCAGCTTTTTATTATCAAAATTAATTTCTAAAACACGTCTTTAATGTGCTTCATACTGTTGGAAATACTGTCTTTAGCTTCTGCAAAGTCTCCTTGTCCTATTTTTTTGATGATGTTGGTCGCAAAACCTTTCATCTGTTCAAAAGTGATGTGAGGGGGCATTGCTAAAGTATCGCGATTGGTGTAGATATTCACCAAAGTAGGTCCGTCGTGCTCGAAAGCTGCTTTTACGGTGGCTTCAAGGTCTTCGGTTTTGCGTACTTCATAGCCTTTGATATTCATCAACTCAGCGAGTTTGTCGAAAGGTGGGTTTACCATATTGGTTTGCCAATCGAGGTAGCCCGATACTTCCATTTCGAGTTTTACCATTGCGAGTGAACGGTTGTTGAACACAAATATCTTCACAGGGTATTGGTATTGCATTAGGGTAGCCAAGTCGCCCAAGAGCATCGATAGACCGCCGTCACCACACATTGCTACCACTTGTCTGCCATTGGAAGAAGCTGCTGCGCCAATTGCCATTGGGAGGGCGTTTGCCATAGAACCGTGGTTGAAAGAGCCAGTGAGGTAACGTTTGCCCGTACCTTTGATAAAGCGCGCTGCCCACACTACATTCATACCTGTATCTACGGTGAAAATAGCATCGTTGGCGGCGTATTTATCCAAAAGCTTAGCCACATATTCAGGGTCTATTTGGTTCTCTTCAGTTTTCTTTTTGGTGTAATCGTCCAATGATTTTTCGAGTTCCAAATACTCTTTGTGAATATCTTTGAGGAAACTATCGTCGGTGCGAGGAGTGAGTTTAGGCAATAAGGCGGTAATGGTATCTTTCACATCGCCTGCAAAACCGTAATCTACTTTGGCACGACGACCGATAATCTCGGGGCGTTCATCTATTTGGATAATAGTGCTTTTCTTAGGCAAGAACTCCGCATAAGGGAAGTCGGTGCCGAGCATTACAAGCACATCGGCTTTGGCGCAAGCATCATAACCTGAACGGTGTCCGAGCAAGCCATTCATTCCCGCTATATAAGGGCTATCGGTGCGATCGAAGAATATTTTGCCACGGAAAGAAGCCACGATAGGCGCTTTAAGGGTTTCGGCAAGCTGTTCTACTTCTTTCACCGCATACTGACAGCCGTGACCGCAGTAGAGGGCTATTTTCTTGTTTTTGTTGTCGTTGAGTACAGCTGCCAATTTGTCAAGCTCACTATCGGAAGGGCGCACTACGGGTTTTGCTAAGAAGGTTTGTGTAGCAGTAGGAACCTCTTCAAGGTCGGCGCCTGCCACATCACCAGGGAGTCCTAATACAGCCACGCCTTTCTCGTTGATAGCCGTTTGTATGGCGCGTTGCATCATTGTGGTAAATTGCTTGGCAGTATTGGCTACATACACATATTTACTGCAATCTTGGAAGAGCAAGAAGGGGTTGGTTTCTTGGAACCAATTGGTACCAAATTTATGGGTAGCGCAGGTGCTGGCAATGGCAATTACGGGGTTCCCTGAGCGGTTAGCATCGTAGAGTCCGTTGATAAGGTGCACGTGTCCAGGTCCTGAACTTCCCATACAACAGCCTATGCCGTTTAGTTCGGCGTCCATAGAGGCAGCATAAGCCGCTGATTCCTCGTGGCGGACGTGTATCCACTCAAGGCGACCATCGCGACGGATGGCGTCGTTCACAGGGTTGAGGCTATCGCCAGTAATAGCATAGACTCTTTTTACGCCTGCTTGTACTAACATTTCGACCAATTGGTCGGATACATTTTTGCTCATATATGTTTTTTTTATTAATGACGGGCTTTGATATGCAAAAATAATACCAATGTATCGTTTTTGAACAGAAATTAAAGGTTAGGGGATAGGGGATTTATGACGGATAATGAAAAACAGAAAAAGTAAATATAGCAGCACAATAAAAATATTCGTTTTGTTTCATTTTTAACAAAATATATTTTGAAATATTTTTTTATTTTACGAAAAATGTTTTATCTTTGCAGTGAAATAATAACTAAAACACAATAAAGTCTATGAAAAAGTTTTTGTTTTTAGCAGGAATTACAATAGCTTTTATAGCTTGTAGTAAGAATAATGATGACGAAGGTAATCCTGCGCCTCCTAAAGAATCGTCATTTAGTGCCTCTATTAAAGAAGCGTTTACTGACCCCTACAAAGATTTGAAAAACATCTTAGTAGATGATTACATCCCTTATGAAATCATTATTGAGGATAATAGCAGTAGTACTGAAGGGATTTCATATAGTCTTATCTCTGAGAGGGATGAAGAAAAACACCAAGTTTTCAATAGAGATTTTGAACTATACACCGATAATGAAAAAGGAGAAAAACAAAAAGTAACAACTAATTATCTCTCTTTTTCGTCTAAAGGGAAACACAAGTTTTACATCAAGCCCATTGTGCCTGGTACTTTTCAGCATACTTACTTACTTCAACGCCAAATAAATGGAAAACCTGAAGGACAAGAACAAGCTTATCACATTAATTTTAATGCAGTGAAAATTACTATAAGTGCGACTCGTACGTTTTGGCCTTATATATCAGCTAAAATTAAAATTAAAATAGAAGATGGTATCAACGTGAAAGATAGGTATCTATCTCCTGAAAAAGCTACTCAAACCTATTCCATTTTATATAATAAACAAACTTACCAAGGTGTGAAAGAAGGAGAAAAAATTGTTTTTTCTTTTCTCTCTATCGCAATAGAAACTATAAGTGAATTTCATATCATTCAGCAGTATCCTAATCAAGAACCGTATGAAATAATTTATTACAATATCAATTTTAAAACCACAATAGAATGAAAAAAGTAATCAAAAGAGCTGTAATGCTCACTATCGTAGTTTTTCTCTTTGCTTGTAGCAAAGATGAAAAAAGTGTAGCAGACCAATTGTCTGAGTTAAAATCGGTATCTTTTCCTGAAAAGCCCGATAAAGTACTCTTTGAGGAATCTACAGGACGTGTGGTAGGTAATAAAACAGAGTATTTACGAACTGTACAACGCCAAAAAACACTTTCACCTGTAGAGTTGATAACCCCTGCTAATTTAGAGATTATTTACCCAGGAAGTATATTGCGAGGTGGTGATTTCTTAGAAGGAAGTCATAATCCTGTAGTCGTAAAAAATCCAAAAGAAATTACCATATCAACAACTTTTCAAGGAAAAGATTTAGCTGTAAAAGCTAAATCTCTTGCAACTCCATCGGATGCTCGTCAAAGTATTAACGATTTAGTAAATAAACACAGAGAAAATATAGATTATAACAATACTCCTGCTTATCTTACTTATATTTCTAATGAGATTACAACTACCAATAGTTTTAATAAAACCTTTGGTATTCACGTGAAAGCAGAAGTGCTTTCAGGACTTGTAAGTGCTAACTTTAACTATACGGAAACTAAACTCAACAAAAATAGTAAAAAGTATGTATTGATAAAAGTACGCCAAGTGTTTTATAGTGTAAGTGTTGATCCTATATTAGCTAATGAATGGGGTGATTTACATAATCTTGGAGATTATGAACCTGTATATATCAGTAGTGTAGATTATGGTCGTGTAGCCCATATTTTAGTAGAAACTGATGAAAATTTAAATGAAACTACTAAAACCATCAAAGCTGGTATCTCTGCTAAATTTCCTAAATTTGGAGGAAGTGTAGATACTACTTCTGAACAGAAGGTTTCTAAATGGTTTCAAGACAAGAAAATTACTGTGATGATTGCAGGAGGACCTCTTAGTCAATCTAAAATGGTAACCGATCTCGAATCTTTCAAAGATTTTCTCACAATGCCATCAGCCGCTGATTTAGTAAACTCAGCTACTCCTATTGGGTATAAAGTACGTACTTTAAAAGACAATCGTGAGGTAGAAGTACGCACTATGTATACTGACCAAGAATTTATTAACAAATAATTTTCACTAATTATTTTCATCTAAAAAGGCTGTTTGACACATTATCAAACAGCCTTTTATTTTTCCACTTTTAACTTTTATCTTTTAACTGATTTAGCGCACTTCCTGCTTTAAACCAACCTATTTGCTGAGCATTGTAGGTATGGTTGCAGGGAATCACATCTTTACTACCGTCTTTATGTACAAATTCCAAATGTAATGGAGTGTTGGGCGCAAAGGCGGTGAGATCGAGGAAGTTGATTACATCGTCTTCTTGAATCTTGTCGTAATCGGCTTCATTGGCAAAGGTGAGAGCCAGCATTCCTTGTTTTTTAAGGTTGGTTTCGTGAATGCGCGCAAACGATTTTACCAATACCGCACGTACGCCCAAATGACGGGGTTCCATAGCAGCGTGCTCGCGTGAAGAGCCCTCGCCATAGTTGTGGTCGCCTACTACAATAGAAGGAATACCCGCAGCTTTATAAGCGCGTTGTACTTTAGGCACTTCGTCGTATTCGCCGGTAAGTTGGTTTTTCACGGAGTTAGTTTTACCGTTGAAAGCATTTACCGCCCCTATGAGCATATTGTTGGAAATATTGTCCAAATGTCCGCGAAAACGCAACCAAGCCCCTGCCATCGAAATATGGTCGGTGGTGCATTTGCCTTGCGCTTTGATGAGGAGTTTAGCCCCTGTGATATTCTCGCCGTCCCAAGGAGCGAAAGGCGTGAGCAGTTGGAGACGGTTGGAGGTAGGCGATACCACCACCTCGATGTTGCTACCATCTTCGGCGGGAGCCTGATAGCCAGGGTCATCAACGGCAAAACCTTTAGAAGGCAATTCATCACCATAAGGAGGATCGAGTTTTACGGCTTCACCTTGGTCGTTAAGCAAGGTATCAGTGATAGGGTTGAAGTCTAACCTACCGGCAATCGCCAAAGCCGCTACCATTTCGGGGGAAGTTACAAAGGCGTGGGTATTAGGGTTACCGTCGGCACGTTTGGAAAAGTTACGGTTGAAGGAATGGACAATCGTATTTTTCTCTTGCTTTTCAGCGCCTTCTCTGTCCCACTGACCAATGCAGGGACCACAGGCATTGGTGAATACACGAGTACCCAACTGCTCGAAGATGTCTATAATGCCGTCGCGCTCGGTAGTATAGTGTATTTGTTCAGAGCCAGGGTTGATACCAAAAGAGGCTTTAGGGGTAATTCTCTTTTCTAAGGCTTGTTTTACCACCGAAACCGCGCGGGTGAGATCTTCGTAGGAGGAGTTAGTACACGAACCGATGAGCCCCCATTGCACCTCCAAGGGCCAATCGTTGGCGCGGGCTACCTCCTTCATTTTGGATACAGGAGTACCTCTATCGGGGGTGAAAGGACCGTTGATATAAGGCTCTAAAGTAGAAAGGTCTATCTCGATGAGTTGGTCGAAATACTTTTCGGGGTCGGCATAGACTTCGGGGTCGGCGGTGAGGTAAGGCGTAATGGCATCGGCAGCGAGGGCAACTTCTTCGCGCCCAGTAGCAAGCAGATAGCGTCGCATTGCCTCGTCATAGCCAAAAGTAGAGGTAGTAGCCCCTATTTCGGCACCCATATTACAAATAGTACCCTTCCCCGTACAGGAAAGCGACTTAGCACCCTCGCCAAAGTATTCTACAATAGCACCCGTACCCCCTTTTACGGTGAGTATATCGGCGACTTTAAGAATCACGTCTTTGGGAGCAGTCCACCCGCTGAGTTTACCCGTGAGTTTTACACCTATGAGCTTAGGGAATTTCAGTTCCCACGGCATTCCCGCCATCACATCTACGGCATCAGCCCCGCCTACGCCAATGGCGAGCATTCCTAATCCGCCAGCGTTTACCGTATGCGAATCGGTGCCTATCATCATTCCACCTGGGAAGGCGTAGTTCTCCAAAACAATTTGGTGAATAATCCCTGCGCCAGGTTTCCAGAAGCCAATACCGTATTTGTTGGATACTGAAGAGAGGAAATCGAATACTTCTTTAGACTGTTCAGTAGCGACTTTCAGGTCGGTTGCGGCGCCTATTTTGGCTTGTATCAGGTGGTCGCAGTGTACGGTGGTAGGGACAGCCACTTTGCTTTTGCCCGCTTGCATAAACTGCAAGAGTGCCATTTGGGCGGTAGCATCTTGACAAGCAATGCGGTCGGGGGCGAAATCTACATAGTCTTTACCGCGCTCAAAGGCACGAGAGGGGTTGCCGTCCCATAGGTGAGTATACAATATTTTTTCAGCAAGGGTAAGGGGTCTCCCTACCACTTGGCGAGCTTTGTCTACGCGCTCAGGTATTTGGGCATAGACTTTTTTTATCATTTCAATATCAAAAACCATAATTCAATTAACAATTAAGAATTAATAATTAACAATAGGGTTTTACTTCCTTGCATAACTTCGGCTACTTTGGTGAGATTAGGATGGTAATAACCTCCTAATTCTACGGGTGTACCTTGTATTTGGGTAAGCTCTTCAGCGATAGTTGCTTCGTTGTCTTTCAAGGCTTTGGCGATAGGAGCAAACTCTTTAGCAAGTGCGCTATCTTGAGTTTGTGCTGCTAAGGCTTCAGCCCAGTAGAGTGCTAAATAAAAGTGGCTTCCGCGATTGTCGAGCGTGCCTACTTTGGCTTGTGGCGATTTGTCGTTGTTCAACAGCTTGCTCGTTGCCTCATCAAGCGTTTGGGCTAACACTAAGGCTTTGGAGTTCTCGTGTTTTTGCGCGAAATGCTCTAACGAAGCCCCTAAGGCGAGAAATTCCCCTAAGGAATCCCAGCGCAAGTGGTTTTCGGCAAAGAGTTGTTCGGCTAATTTAGGTGCCGAGCCCCCTGCACCCGTTTCAAAGAGTCCGCCACCATTCATCAAAGGGACGATAGAGAGCACTTTGGCACTGGTGCCTAATTCTAAGATAGGGAACAAGTCGGTGAGGTAATCGCGCAACACATTGCCCGTTACCGAAATGGTATCTTTGCCCTTGCGAGTGCGCTCTAAGGAGAAGAGCATAGCAGTTTCAGGCGACATAATGCGGATATCTACCCCTTTAGTGTCGTGCTGAGCCAAATAGTGTTTTACTTTTTTGATGAGTTGCGCATCGTGAGCACGATGCTCGTCCAACCAAAAGACCGCTGGCGTTTTGCTGAGGCGTGCGCGTGTTACCGCTAATTTCACCCAATCTTGTATGGCAGCATCTTTGGCCGTACACATACGCCAGATATCACCTTTTTCTACCTTGTGCGATAAGTACACTTTACCGTCGGCGCCTACCACCTGTACGCGTCCGCTATGAGGGATTTCGAAAGTCTTATCGTGAGAGCCGTATTCTTCAGCTTTTTGCGCCATTAAGCCCACATTGGCAACGCTTCCCATCGTAGCAGGATTGAAAGCCCCGTGTTTCTTACAGAAGTCAATCACCACTTGGTAGATACGTGCATAAGTACTATCGGGCAGTACCGCCAAAGTATCTTGAGCCTCGCCTTGAGCATTCCACATCTTGCCCCCATTGCGAATCATTGCCGGCATAGAAGCATCTACAATCACATCATTAGGGAAATGCAAGTTGGTAATCCCCTTATCAGAATTTACCATCGCCAAAGCCGCAGCTTGCGCAAGTGCCCCCTCGATATCGTGCTTTAAAGGCTCTTGCTCTTCAGCAGGCAATTGTTCTATTTTGGCGAGGATATCCGAAAGACCGTTGCGCGCATTCACCCCTAAGGCTTTCAGTTCGCGCGGGTGTTTTTGGAACAAATTAGCAAAGTACGTTTCAACCGCATAGCCAAAGAGAATGGGGTCGGAAACCTTCATCATCGTAGCTTTCAGATGCAAGGAGAGGAGCACCCCCTTGTCTTTCGCTTCGGCAAAGGCTTTTTTATAGAATTTGCAAAGGGCTTCTTTGCTCATAAAAGTAGCATCTATCACTTCGCCCGCTTGCAAAGGAAGTTCCGCTTTGAGCAGTTGCACCTCGTGTTTAGGGCTTACCAACTCTATGCGCACCACATCTGCTTTTTTGAGGGTTACCGATTGCTCGTTGTGATAGAAATCGCCCGCTTGCATCGTAGCGACTTCCGTAAGACTCTCAGCACTCCACGCGCCCATTGAATGTGGGTGCGTTTGCGCATACTGTTTCACCGATTTAGGGGCACGCCTATCGGAATTACCCTCGCGCAACACAGGGTTCACTGCACTGCCTTTCACCTTGTCATACCGCTGTTTGATAGCTGTTTCGGCTTCATCAGTAGGATTTTCAGGGTAATCGGGGAGCGCATAGCCTTGTGATTGTAGTTCGGCGATAGCCGCTTTCAGTTGGGGTACCGAAGCACTGATGTTAGGCAACTTAATGATATTAGCTTCCGGACGCGTTGCCAACACCCCCAGTTCGCTGAGGGCATCGGGCACGCGTTGTTCTGCTGTGAGAAAATCGGGAAAAGTGGCTAAAATACGCCCTGCCAATGAGATATCTTTGGCTTCAAAGTTGATACCCGAAGAGGCGCAAAAGCGTTTGATGATAGGCAATAGTGAATGCGTTGCCAAATAAGGCGACTCATCGGTAATGGTATAGATAATGTTTTTCATTTTTATCTTTTATTCAATTCAACAAAAGGTCTTTCGGTGGCACCTACGTATATTTGTCGCGGACGACCGATAGGCTCTCCTCCTTGGCGCATTTCCTTCCATTGGGCAATCCAACCAGGGAGACGACCGATAGCAAAAAGCACGGTGAACATCTCTAAATGCATACCCAAGGCTTTGTAGATGATACCTGAATAGAAATCTACATTGGGGTAGAGGTTGCGCGATTTGAAGTAGTCATCTTCCAAAGCTACTTTTTCGAGATGTTTGGCAATGCCAAAAATAGGGTCGTCGATGCCTAAAGCATTGAGCACATCATCGGCAGCCACTTTGATGATTTTAGCCCGTGGGTCGAAGTTTTTGTACACACGGTGACCAAAGCCCATCAGGCGGAAAGGGTCGTTTTTGTCCTTTGCTTTGTTGATGAACTTATCTACCCCACCCCCATCGGCGTGAATTTCTTCGAGCATCTCAATCACCGCTTGGTTTGCCCCGCCGTGGAGGCGACCCCAAAGGGCAGAAACCCCTGAAGATATACTGGCAAACAAACCTGCTTCTGAAGAGCCTACCAAGCGCACGGTAGAAGTAGAACAGTTCTGTTCGTGGTCGCCGTGGAGGATGAGCAACTTGTTGAGAGCACTAACAATGGTAGGGTTGATTTTGTATTCCTCAGTAGGAATTTCAAAGAAGAGTCGCAAAATATTCTCGATATAACCTTTTTTGTTGTCGTAGTAATTCAGGGGTAAACCTTCGCGCTTGCGGTACACCCAAGAAGCAATAATCGTTACTTTGGCAATGGCTTTGCAGACCGCTTGATAGACGTGTTTAGGGCAATGTACATTCACTGGCACAGGGTTGAAAGCGGTGAGCGCACTGGTAGCCGATGCCAATACCCCCATAGGGTGCGCCGAGCGCGGAAAACCGTCCATAATGCGACGCATATCCTCGTGTACAAGGGTATACTTGTGAATTGTTTTTTTGAAATCGTCATACTCTTCGGCTGTGGGGAGTTCGCCAAAGATAAGGAGGTAGGCTACTTCAAGGAATTCGGCTTTGGCAGCCAACTCTTCAATATTATAGCCGCGATAGCGCAAGATGCCTCGTTCACCGTCGAGAAAGGTAATGGCACTCTTACAAGCGCCAGTGTTCTTATAACCCGAATCTAAGGTTACCAATCCAGTAAGGGCACGCAATTTTTCAATATTGATTGCTTTTTCATTTTCGGTGCCTACTACAATAGGAAATTCATACTCTTTTCCTTCAAAAATCAATTTTGCTGTGTTTTCCATAGTACAATTTGTTTTTAGTGTTTTTTTTAATGCTTTTTAAATGTTAAAAAAGAATAAAGTTTTATAGCTTTATTTTCGATTTTATCATCTTTTGCGTGGTAAAGATAAGAAAAAACAACCGAAAGCAACCTAATAAAATCCGTATTTTAACAAAACTTTAACGTATTTTTATTGAAAATCAGTGATTTATATGAGGTGAAGAGATTTTAAGCAGTTAAAGTGTTAAAATTTTGAAGATATCACAGAAAAGGAAGAGTCGTATTATTGATTTGATAATTTCGATAGGGAGAAATTGAGGATTTGGCAAAAAAATAGCAGATAAAGCCTTTACAATGGCTTTATCTGCTAAGTTGTTTTTTAGAGTAAAAGAGAGGGTTAGTAATGCAATTCGTAATGGGTTACTAAATGAGGTTTGAATATTATATCTAATTGTATTTGCCACAACTTTTTCTGATTGTTTTCAGTAGTGTAATAGAATTTATAATCACAAATTTTATCCACTATCAGGTTAAGTGGTTTGCCATTGCTTTCTTTCTCTACTTTTATAGGAATAGTAAATTGAATTACGCGCTCATTTTGTTTGTTATCGATGATTTTATAACTTTTATCAGTAACAGTACCATTGTCAATCTTAGTCATAAGATCTTGCAAAGTGTTTGACATAGTTGTAGCATCATTAGCTCCATAAGAATTTTGATAATAAGTTCTTACTGAAGTTCCCATTCTTAAATACTCGTTTTCAGTAATGTTTTTTACAAAACCATCACTATCGAAAGTATAAGCAAATTCTATGATTTTGTTTTCTATTTCTCCATTGTAGCGAGAAGAGGGAGTTATTACTTTCTTAGGTAAATTTTTAGGAGAAGCACCAATTATCAAAGCGATAGGCATTTCAAAGTATTTCATAAAACATCTACTTTCTCTACTGAAATCAAAAGGAAACACGTTAAATTTGTTCTTATTCTCATTGTTGTAATAAGTTAAGACAGTTTCGAGAATTTTATTTCCATCTCTATCATCTTTGCTAATAATTTTGGTAATATTGTCATTCTCCCAAGTAATAATCTCGCCACCTACACTTTTGAGTTGTTGTTTTTCGTTGTACATACCAAACCCAAGTGTATTACCTGCTGCATTTAGTCCAAACTCTACCGCTTGAACATCGTATTCACCATTTACTTGGGTATCATAAGGTCCTGTAATTATTACGGAATAATCCTTATAGGTAAAAGTTCTTACATCTTCAGGTTTTCCTTCTTGTTTTATGGTAACCTTGTTGATTCTACCCGCATTGTCATACTCATATAAATATTCGGCAGTACGTAAAGTATACGTTTGGTCGTATAATTCAGCTTCTAAATAACTATTAGAATTATTAGTGGAGGTAGTTGTACCCTCATCAATATAAGTACAACTTATGCGTTTTACTTTTTTAGTAGGCAAATAAGATTGCTGTTGCTCCGATAGTGGCTTTGCAGGCGTAGGAGTGTTGTCGTCCTTACTGTTACACCCTACAAGGGTAGCCAATGCCAAAAGGCTTAATAAAAATCTCTTCATAGTGGTATTAGTAATTTAATTCGTAATTCGTAATTATATCAGCATTGTAGCTAGCATCCATACTGATGTTAGTAGCAGAAGTATTGTTATAAGATACGGTAAACTTACAAACTTTATTCACGTTCAGATTGATAGTTTTACCATTGCTATCTTTCTCTACCTTTATAGGCACAGTAATCTCAAAAATGCGAGTACTACCATCATCACTGATAAGTTTGTAGCTCTTATCAGTAACTGTTTTATTCTCAATGTTTGCAATCAGTGTTTGTAGCTCACTCCAATAAGTACCAATTTCGTTGTTGCCATTGTTAGGAACGTATGAATATAACGAACCAGGTACAAATTTATTTTCTTTTTCAGTAATAGTTTTTACAAACTCATCACTATCAAAAGTATAACTGAAGCTCACTGGGCGATCAAAACGACTACTATAAGAATCGTTTTCCTCTAAAGGAGTCACCTCTGTAGGTAAGTTTTTAGGAGCTGCTCCTTTTATGACAGCAATCGAAAATGCAAAGTATTCTTGATAGCTACGGATATCATCCCCTGTATGATCAAGTAAGTAAAATTTATTTTTATTAGTAGCACTATTGTAAGAAAATTTCACCCCTCTTTCTTTAAGTACCCCATTTCTCGTTACTTTTCTACTGATTTTAGTGAGGTTGTCGTTTTCCCAAGTAAAAGTTCCTGCACTCATAGAGTTTTTGAGTTGCTGTTTTTCGTTGTATATCCCCATACCTAGTATGTTACCAGAAGAATTGAGTCCATATTCTATAGATTGAGGCTCTCTAATTCCATCATAAGGAGGAGGAGCCGTAATGGTTACCGAAATATCTGAATAAGCAAGCGTACTTACAATATCAGAGCTTCCCTCTCTTTTAAAAGTAACTTTAGTGATTCTACCTGCATTGTCATACTCGTAGAAGTACTCCATAGTTCTCACTGTAAACTTTTGTCTCTGACCCAACTCAGGTTTTAAAAAGTCTTTGTATTCTACGGAAGGGTAAGAACCATTCTCATAATCAGCCTCTACATAAGTAGCTGTTACGTGTTTTACTTTTTTAGTAGGCAGATAGTTTTGCTGTTCTTTTGTGAAATCGGGGTGCTGAGGAGGAGAAGGAGTATTATCGTCCTTACTACCACACCCTACAAGGGCAACTGTTGCCAAAAGGCTTAATAAAAATTTCTTCATATTACTGAATTACTATAGTTTAACGCGACAAAAGTATAGGTTTTAGAGAAATAAAATTGTTAAAGAATTGTTAATCTTTCAACTCTGCTAATCTTTTTATTCCCATTTCATAACCATATTCAAAAGCGTGATCGAGCATTTTGGTTTCCAGCACCCCGATATTGCTGAGGTTGTGCAACAATAACAAATCGCATTTCTTGAATTTACGACTGTAGTTGCCGTCCATCGTGATGTTGTAGATGCGTTGCATAAATTGAAAGGAGTTGCTGAGCTCTTTCTCGGTAATCGTTTCCAACGGATTTACAAAGCTGCCAATGATTTTATCACATTGTTTTCTAATAGGTTCTATCGGGAAGTTATCTAAAAGTCCGCCGTCGCAATAGAGGCTTTCACCTATTCTCACGGGTGAAAAATAGGGCGGCAAAGCAGCTGAGGCTATTAGCGGTTGAATGAGTTCGCCTTTACTAAAATACTGTAGCTTACCGTTCAGCAAATTAGTAGCTGTAACGATTAAAGGCAATTGGAGTTCTTCAAAAGTGTGGTATTGAAGTTCTTTTTTGAAGAATTTAGTGTATTTAGCGCTATCGACCAAACCTACTTTCTTAAAGGTAATCATCGACCATTTGAACAAGGGAGTTTCCTTGAAAAAGCGCATCATATCATCGGGTTTTACCCCACAAGCGTAGAGTGCCCCAATGAGAGCTCCTCCACTGGTGCCTGAAATGATTGATGGTCGCAAGCCTTTTTCTTCTAAGGCTTTGAGCAGTCCGGCGTGTGCCAAAGCGCGCACCCCACCACCTGAAAATACTAAACCTAACTTCATAAGTTGTCAATTATCGCCTTTACGGATTATCCCCCTTCGGGATTGTCGGCAATTGCCGAGTAAGTGAGTCGGGGGCAATCTGCTAATCTGCTAATTATCTAATTAAAATAAACGCCAACATCGCACTTATATAAGCAATACTCGTCATAAACAAAAACTGTAGGGCTGTCCATTTCCAGCTATTGGTTTCTTTGCGTACCACGGCAACCGTGCTAAGGCATTGCATCGCAAAAGCGTAGTAGAGCAATAGTGAAATTCCTGTGCCAAGAGTATATACGGGGGTGCCATCGGGGTGTACTTCCGAGCGCATTTTTGCTAAAATCGTGCGTTCCCCTTCTTCTCCCTCGGTATCGAGGTCTTTTCCTAAACTATAAACCGTTGATAATGTGCTAACAAACACCTCACGAGCCGCAAATGAGGCTACTACTCCTATGCTTATCTTCCAATCGTAACCCAGCGGACGAAATACGGGTTCTATCCCCTTGCCTATATAGCCTAAAAACGAATATTCTAAACTTTCGGATTGGATGTAATTCGCTTTTTGTTCTTCTGTCCATTGGTGGGTTTGTGCTAGTTGTTCGGCGGTAGCCTCAATGCTGTTGTACTTTTCGCCCATTCCGTGAGAGCCTAAGAACCACAACAATACCGAAATTGCCAAAATAAACTTACCTGCCCCCATCACAAAACCTTTGGTTTTCTCGTATACTGTAAGACATACATTGCGCAGTAGCGGAATTTTATAGTCGGGGATTTCGGCTATAAAAAAACTGCTGTTCTTTTGTATTTTCAGCACTTTATCTAAGATAAAAGCCGAAAGTAATGCCACTACAAGCCCTAATAAGTACATTGCGAAAAATGTCCACGCTTTGTAGCTAACCCACAGAAAATCACCTTCGGGAATTACCAAATTGATAATGATAAGATACACGGGCAAACGCGCCGAGCAGGTCATAAACGGAGTAACGAGTATGGTGATAAGGCGTTCTTTCCAACTCTCTATATTGCGGGCAATCATTACAGCAGGCACGGCACAAGCAGCCCCCGAAATCAAGGGTACTACACTCTTGCCACTAAGCCCAAAACGTCGCATCACATTGTCCATCAAAAAAACAACCCTACTCATATAGCCGCTTTCTTCTAAAATGGCTATCAGGGTGAAAAGTACGGCTATTTGTGGGATAAACACAGTGATGCCTGTTATTCCAGGGAGCACACCATCGATGAGTAAATTAGTAAGTGCGCCTGCAGGCAATTTGGTCGCCAGCCATTCTCCTAAAATACCAAACCCGTTCTCTATCCAGTCCATTGGGTAACTCGACCAAGTGAAAACTGCTTGGAAAATGAGCAATAGTATGGCGGCAAATACCACATAACCAAAGAATGGATGTATGAGAAAACGGTCGAGGCGGGCGCGTAGGGTTTGTGCCTTGTGCTGATCTACCGTATAAGTTTCTTTGAGAGTTTCGTTGATAAACTGATAGCGGATAATAGTCTCTTTCTGCTGTTTGCGGCGTTGTTCACTTTCCGAAGTACCAAAGGGTATAGCCTCCAAGCGCGACATATCCACACAAGGGGCAACCCATAATTCTTTGAAGTCTACAATAGCTTGTTTCAATGCTAAAAGCCCTTCACCTTTGCGAGTGCTGGTTAGGATAACTCGGGTGTGTAACAAGCGTTCTAATTGGGGGATATCTATGCTAATGCCTTTGCGCTGCATCTGGTCAGCCATATTGATAACCAGAATAGTAGGCAGCTGGAGATCTTTCACTTGGGTGAAGAGCAGCAAGTTTTGCTTGAGGTTGCTCACCTCGCTCACCACCACCACCACATCGGGGAAGTATGTTCCTTGGCGGTTGATAAGGGTATCCACAGCCACTTGTTCGTCTTCTGAACTTGGGTTGAGGCTATAAGTACCTGGCAAGTCGATAATTTCGGCTTGCTGGTTATCAGGGAGTTTGCAATGCCCTATTTTCTTTTCTACAGTAATACCAGGGTAGTTGCCCACTTGTTGGTTTAAGCCTGTAAGCGCATTGAAAAGAGATGTTTTTCCTGTATTAGGGTTACCCACAAGGGCGATTTTAAGATGTGCCAATTTACTAAATCTGTTAATTAAATTGCTTGTGCGACTTATGCCTAATTTGCTAATTGAATTGTTTTTGCCATATCTTTTCTAATAGAAAGATATGCATCGTTCATACGAATATAGATAGGATCACCAAAAGTTGCTTTTTGGAGCACCTCCACTTCACTGCCTACAAAACAGCCTAATTCAATGAGTTTAAGAGGAATTTTACAGCAGTCAAACTCCTGAATGACACCTTTTTCGCCTTTTTTAAGGTCGGCAATAGTATGAGGGTGAGATGGCACTTTTTCCATAGTGGTTGTTATTTAGAATTGTTTTAGACGGCAAAAGTAATAATAATTTGTTAAATAGCAAATTAGCCAATGAGCAAATTTGCTAATTCGTTAATTATTCATATCTTTGCAACTCTAAACTCTCAAGTAACAAACGTGGAAAATATACAAGCAATAAAACAGCGTTTTGGCATCATTGGCAACGATTTAAAGCTCAATCGTGCACTGGAAAAAGCCATTCAGGTTGCCCCTACCGATATTTCGGTGCTTATCACTGGTGAAAGTGGGGTGGGCAAAGAGGCTCTCCCGCGCATCATTCACTCACTCTCAATGCGCAAACACGGCAAATATATCGCTGTGAACTGCGGGGCTATCCCCGAAGGCACTATTGATTCTGAACTTTTTGGTCACGAAAAAGGCGCTTTCACAGGGGCTACAGCTACCCGTAGTGGTTATTTTGAAGAAGCCGATGGCGGTACTATTTTCTTAGACGAAGTGGGCGAACTGCCTCTCACTACTCAAGTGCGCCTCTTGCGGGTGCTCGAAAATGGTGAGTTCATCAAAGTAGGGTCTTCAGTAGTACAGAAAACCAATGTGCGCATCGTGGCAGCTACCAATGTACAAATGCAAGAAGCTATCAAAAAAGGACGTTTCCGCGAAGACCTCTATTACCGACTCAGCACCGTAGAAATACACTTGCCTCCCTTGCGCGAACGCAAAGAGGATATACATCTGCTCTTCCGCAAATTTGCTTCTGATTTTGCCGAAAAATACAAAATGCCTCCCGTAAGGCTCAGTGAAGATGCTGTACAATTGCTTACAAACTACCGCTGGAGCGGTAATATACGCCAGTTGCGCAATGTAGCCGAACAAATTTCAGTGCTGGAACAACGCCGCGACATCACCGCAAGTCTTTTGCGCTCTTACTTGCCCGACGAAGGTACAAATCTGCCTTCAATAGTCCCTGCACAAAACCGCTCAGATAGTGATTTTAGCAACGAACGCGAACTGCTTTACAAGGTGCTTTTCGATATGAAAAACGACCTCAACGACCTGAAAAAACTCACTCTTGAGCTATTACAACACGGCAATTCACCCCAAGTACAACAAGAGAACGAAGGTCTCATCCATCGCATTTATGGTAACGACACTCGCAAAAACGACCCCACACCTCCCTCTTTTGCTTTTTTACCTGTAACACCTGCCGAAAAAGAAATCCTTCCTCACGAAGTGGTGTACGACTACGAGGAAGCCGCTGAAGAAGAGCGTTTTTCTCTCCAAGAACAAGAGCGTGAGATGATACGCAAATCGTTAGAACACAACGATGGCAAACGCAAAGAAACAGCTAAGGCTTTAGGAATTTCCGAACGCACTCTGTACAGAAAACTAAAGCAGTATAATATGATTTAGGGGTCAGGTCTCAGGGGGCAGCACAATCTCCCTACCTTGTCCGCCCCGTCCGACTTGTCTGCCTTGTCTGACAAATTTTTAAGATATGAAAAGAATTATTATCATATTTATTTTAATAGCTTTTATTAGTTGTAGAGATAAGAAGAACGCTAATAACGCAGCTGCTGAATCTACAGATACAGAAGTTGCTATAGCAACTCTAAAAGCATTTTATTCATCTGTTTATAATGGTTCGTTAGACAACCAAGAAGTACTTTTCAAGCAATATGTTTCCAAGCAATTGTTAGAAAAAATTGATGAACTATCTGCTGATATGACATTAGATTACGACCCTTTTATAAAGGGACAAGATTTTTTTGCTGATGTTCTCAATAGTACATTAAAAATAACACCTTTAGAAAATAAAAATGAATACAGATGTTGTTTTTTACTATTTGGAAACACTGATGAAAAAGAAACTTGTGTAGACTTTTTATTAGAAAAAGATAAGGACGGGCATTTTCTAATTTCTAAAATATTAAATGATGATATTTTAGCGGGGAAAATAGATATAATGCCTACTGATATTCAAGAAACAACTATAGACTATAAAGGACTGGTTCAACTTTTAAAATTAGAATGCAATGTCTCTAATAAAGAAGAATTTTATAAATTGAATTGCCAAAATATAAGAGTTGCAAATAAAATAGAAGAAGGAAAAAATAGTGTACCTGAAATAATTACAGTAACTATTGGTAAGGATACTAGAAAAATCATCAGAAAAACTTCTGATGATTTACTTACTTCAAGTCCTTTTGTTTATTTGGATGAGGAAAACAAAACGTATATCTTGCTTTTTCCTTTGGTGGGTGAGTATAATTTTGGTTGGGAACTATATTGTTATAAGGATAACAAAATCTTTCCTTTAGGACAGAGAATAACCTATTGGAAAGCAGAGTATGAAGAGTCTAAAACTACTTATGGTGATTTTGTAAAAATATATAGATCCGAAGGAAAATATATTGTCGCTATGCCTAAAAAATATATTTCAGCAGAGGAGAGTGAATACAATGATTATCCTGATTATTTAGAAGGAACTCTTGTTAAAGATAAAAATATGTATTATTTTGAGTTTCCTTATACAAAACTTCCTTATTACAAGAAATATATGAATGGTGATAAAAAAGGAGATTACGAAGAGTTTTTGAAAAACGATTTTACCACTCCTGAGGACATCGTCATAACAGAAGAGGGGATCATTCAAAATGATAGTGGGGAGATGATTCAATTTAAAAATATTACTGAGGTCATCAATCGCATACAAAAATATAAGCTCTTTACGCTGAAAAAGATGTATCTACAAGACCTCAATCAAGATGGTAATAAAGATATCATCCTTGCTTTTAAAAATAACAACGATTTAAAGTCTGATGACGATAAGACTTTGGTTGCCCCTGTTATTTTGTTAATTCATCAAGGAGGTGATAAGTACAAATTCTTTCACAATGAAAAAATCTATCCAAGTATGGAAGGTTTTTTCTTCAAAAGAATTGCTTTTAAAGACAATTTTTTCACCATTGAATTAGACACTGAAGTACCTGGGAATTATACCGCTGAAAAGTATATCACTTTTAAATATAGTAAAAATAAGATTGTTCTACACCGATTTGGACATATCACCTATTGGTGGGAGGAGAGAAAGCCTTCTAATGTTCAAGCAACACAAAAAGACTTTGGAGAAATCCTTTTTGAAGATTATGATCCTGAAAAAATAAACGAGATAATATATGAATCAAGAAAGATTTAAAAAATGAAAACAACTTTTCTCATATTATACTCATTTCTGTTGTTAAGCACTTGCCAACAACAGCAAGTTCAGTATGACAATAGTGTAGCCACCACTACAGTTACTGAAAGTGTGGGGAACGTAAATTCATCAAAAGATGAGATTTTTATAGGAAAAGAATTTTATGCCGGTGATGAGCTTTCTGATTATGAATTTATAAAAAATAGCAGTTATTTTAAATCTGATAGCCTTTGTTATAGTGTTTACAAACCATTGCACTATCATTATTTTGTTTTTAGTTTAGAAAAGTTTCTTTCAAATGAAGATGTAGA